>Ga0180063_1000038_pt1 | contig 30113 bp, 42 predicted proteins | sample EasRivT47_16_10D_FD_121776 | JGI IMG/M metagenome (GOLD analysis project Ga0180063, IMG submission 121776) | Soil microbial communities from meander-bound floodplain in the East River, Colorado, USA - East River metaG ERMLIBT47_16_10D | ecosystem: Environmental > Terrestrial > Soil > Floodplain ...
CGGACCCGCCGTATGGACTCGAATTCATGGGGAAGGAATGGGACCGCCTTGACGTTAGGCAACCGGGCGATGACACGTTTCACCAATCAGGCGCTGGCCCATTCGACCGGGCGAAGGTACGGCACTCAAGCGCAGCGAGCTACGGCGGTGGCGTTGGCGTGGCGATTCAGAAATGGCATCACGCTTGGGCGCTAGAAGCCCTGCGCGTTCTCAAGCCGGGAGGTCACTTACTAGCCTTTGGTGGGTCACGAACCTATCACCGTCTCGCGTGCGCAATCGAGGACGCTGGCTTCGAGGTCCGCGACTGCATCATGTGGATTTACGGCAGCGGCTTCCCGAAGTCGATGGACGTGAGCAAGGCGATTGACAAGGCGGCTGGTGCGGAGCGGGAACGCATACGGGGCGTTAGATCTGGCGTCGTAGCATCTACCTACGCGCAAGACGCTTGGTCAAAAGAGTTCAAAGACTCGGTTCTATCGGCTGAGCCAATAACCGATGACGCTCGCCAATGGTCAGGCTGGGGCACGGCCCTCAAGCCGTCACATGAACCAATCATCGTCGCCCGCAAGCCGCTGAATGGGACCGTGGCCGCGAATGTTCTGCGGCATGGGACAGGGGCAATAAACATCGACGGATGCAGGGTGGTTCCGACTGGCGAGGTACTTGGCGGTTCTCATGTCTCGACAAAAACGGAAGGCTGGGATCGTCCATGGAAACATGATGTAGAGCATATTGCAAGGAGACAGGCCGAATGGGATGAGGCCGATCGCAAGGCAACGCAACTTGGCCGCTGGCCCGCGAACGTCATTCACGACGGCAGCGATGAAGTCACGGCGGGATTTCCAGAATCGGATGGCCAGCAAGGCTACGTGGGGCCAGAGCAAGGACTGAGGCCCAGCGTCAACGGCATCTACGGCGACTTTGGCGCACGTCCACCGTCGCCCCCTCGAGCGGACTCCGGCAGTGCGGCTCGATTTTTCTACTGCGCGAAGGCTGACGGAAGCGAGAGACGCGACAGCAAGCACCCCACGGTTAAACCGCTGACGCTCATGGAATACCTAGTGAGACTTGTGACTCCGCCATCGGGGATCGTGCTGGATTTGTTCATGGGTAGTGGCACGACGATTGAAGCCGCATATCGCCAGAACTTTCGAGCCATCGGCATCGAGCGAGAGTCCGGCTACTTCCCAGATTGCATAGCCCGCATAGAGGACAACCGTGCCCCGCTATTCGAGCCACCCCCACCCATCCAGCGGCAGCTAATAGAAACAACTTAACTGCTACAACTTAATGAAAATAAATTGCCACGGCGACACGCTGGATTTGAGCGTGCATACTTCCAAATGAGGGACACCAGGAGCGCGGCGTGCGCGGTTAAAAGGATGGCGCTTACCATTTCTGGGGACGCCTCCCATGTCAGACAATTTGAGGCACTGGATTTTCGAGAGGTACTTGCCGCAGAATCTAAAAGTCAGAAACGAAGCGACCCGCACCAACTACCGCCACGCCGTCAACGACTTGGCGGAGCTGCTGGGGCGCGAACCGCTGCTATCCGATCTGACCGACGAGACCTTGACCTCGCTGATTCTGCATCTACTGGGTCCGCGTAAGCTGGCAGAGACGACGGCCAACGAGCGCGCCGGGCGAATCAAAGCCTTCTGGACGTGGGCGGCGAAGAAACGCCACGTCGATCAATGGCCCACGTTCTCATTCGTGGCTGAGCCCGAGAAGATTCCGCGGGCGTGGCGCGAAGCGGAGATGGTCAAGCTGTTCAACGCCTGCCGATCAGCGCGCGGCGAGATTGACGGCATTCCGGCCTGGCGGTGGTGGTTCACGCTGCACGGTTGGCTGTGGTGTACGTCGGAGAGGATCGGCGCGACTCTGGCCCTGCGCGTTGAGCATCTATCGCTCGATGAGGGCGTAGCCGTTGTGCCGGCCAGCATACGCAAGGGGAAGCGTAAGGCAGCGATCTATTCGCTCTGGCCGGACCTCGTGGAAATGGTTCGGATGATTCTGCCTCCGCACGCGCCCGCCCGCGACTTGGTTTGGCCCTGGCCGCTGGACCCGACCTCGTTCTATAACCACTACTCTCGCTTGCTAATGCGTGCTGGGCTGCCTCACGATCGAACGTGCAAGCCGCACCGGATGAGGGTTAGCCATGCAAGCTGGAAGCATTACGCTGGCTTGGACGCTACGGCGGCGCTGGGACATTCGAGCGAGGAGACCACGAGGCGGAGCTACCTGGACCCGACGATTTGCAAGCCCGATGAGAAGCAGCTATTCCGTCCGTGGTGAGATCCCCTGGCACTTCCCAGATGCAGGTTAGCCATTGGCAAGCGGATTCAATACAATCATTTCATGGCAGCGCTCGACTCACTCCGCACCCACGGCTGGTCCTACCACGCCGGCTACAGCCACCAGTTCAAGAAGTTCCACGCGCGGGCATGGAAGCCGCTGGACAAGCCCAAGACGGTCAAAGCTCTGGGCGGCGGTGATATTCAAATCTTCCAGTATGTCGTCGGTGCGCTGGCTGACGACATCGAAAGCGCTGCCCTGGAATGCTTTTACAAGGCAGTGAAGGAAGAGGGCAGCGGATACTACTGGGAATATCTGCCGATCAAGAAGGTCGCTCACTAGGCCCAACAAAAAAGCCCCCGCAGTTAGCGTGCGAGGGCCAGAGTGTAGCTCAGCACCCCAAGCCTACCCCCGGCAACCGCCGCTGGCAAGGCGGACAACCACAACCAGTTGTCAGGCGCTAGACAACCGGGGGAGGGTGTCAGCACAAAAACCGCCCCGCCGCCCGTTGCCTTGCGGCAGCCTGGTTAGTTAGGCCGGGCGCGGACGGCGGGGAGGGAGAAACGCTAATCAGTGACGGTTGCCCGCCCTACTTTGTTTCCATTAATGTCGATCAGCGGCCAATCTTCGTCATCGACAATCAGGCCGCAGTTGCCAATCGTGTTTGCCAGCTTGTTCAGGATGCGCACCACCTCATCGACGCGCACGTGATTGCACTCGTCGGGTTGGTCGTCGTCGTGGAATGCGGCATTGTCCATTTGGAGGGTTATGGTGAGTGTCACGGCTAGTTGCTCCCTTCCGAAAAGTCGGGCGCGATGATCCCATAGCCGCCCATGTCGGAATGCAGCCGCAAATCGAGTCGCCGCATATCCTCATCATCGATCTTGAGCGCGTAGCCACGAGGATCGCGGTTCAGCAAAACGCGGATAAGCGGCTTGGCCTGCCTGATCGTGCGGAAATCCACCACCATGCCAGTACCCTCGCACGATGGGCAGTTGTCGCGCTGCACGCCAGGACGGCACGAGCATTTAGCGCCAGTTTTCGGCTGATACTCGTGGCGGTTGCCCAGCAGCGCATTAACTTGCGACAGGATCGCGTCAGAAACTTTATCCGCCTCATCGTAGCCGCCTGCAAACTCCGGCCCATTGCAGAGCCGCAGGCCCAGCGCTGCCCCTTTAGCCTCCAGCCGTCGCAGCCGCTTGCATAGGCTCACTGGGTCGCGATCGGTGGCATTCGGGAAGATAGCCAGCAGTTGCCGGCCGTGCTTCTCAATCGCCTCATACATTCGTTCTTGTTTCGTGGTCATTTCATTTCTCCCGTTAAAGGTTGCAAACACCCCTGGAACTACCAGAGGGACAGCGCGCCGGCCACCGTCGAAAGTGGCACCCCGCCTATCGGGCGGCGCTGGTGGGCTATTCGGCGGTAGCCGTCCTTTCAACTCGTGGCGTAACCTCGACGCTGTATTTATGGTTTCGCTTGCGTTTCTTCATGCGTCCCTCTAGAAACGCCGTCTCTAGTTCGCGGCGCTGACGTGTGGCCTCAGCGCTGGCAATATCCTGAACAGCATCGCAAATGTAATGGCAGGCGTCCCATCGCTGTCCCTCGTCAGGAACGGCAGCGATTATCAGCGGCAGCGAAGTTTCGCACCGTTTTCGGTTGTCGTCGGTTACGATCCAGCCGACACCGCCGCCATGCCGCCAGCGAATTGCGACATACGCGCCGCCAAGTTTACGTTCTTTAGTGAAAATGTCGTAGCGGTGGCTCGATCCGGTCCATTTTGTGTTACTGTTCGGAAAACCCCAACAGGGCCGTCCCTCGCCAAAGCAGCACCGCGCAACGTGCGTCCACTCTGCTGTGGTGACTTCGGTTTTTCCATAGACGCCAATCTGGCCGCCGTGGTTTTCGACGTAGGCCGGTTCGCGTTCTTGCATGATCGGTAGTTGCGGTTCTTCTCGCATTGGTATTTACTCCTCGCAAGCCCGCTCAGCGGCCTGCCTGGTTTTGTGACGACTCTTAATGTACTCACCAGCTCCCAGCTTGCGCACGGCAAGCCAGTAATGCCCCAACGAGGGGCTTTTGACTTCGACAACCGCCCAGTCACCGCAAGCGCTTTCATAGCGGCGCGTGGTGGCTAGTTCGGTACGTTTGACTTTGGCACGGCGCGGGAAGGTGGCAATCATTGCTGCACCTCCTCAATTGGCTGTGCAGTCCAGTAGGACGGCGCGAGTACCATTAGCCCTTCGTCAAAGCGTTCGACGGTGTAGCCTTCAGGGTCGGCGATATTCCAGCCGACTGAAATCAGGTCGTTTACGTTCTGATGGCTGGCACGCCCGGCATAATAGGCCGGAATGGCAACCAGCGAGCCGACGATAATTGCCGTAACGATCACGGCGCATTTCAGGTCGCGCGTTGTGGTCATTTGCCACCGCCTACCGCCAGCAATTCGCCAGCCTCAATCCGCCCCAGTATCTCCCGCATCGAATTCCTACAATCCTTTGCCAATCGCAGATAGCGTTCGGCAGGCTGACCGTCTAACCCCTCAGCCGCGGCAATCTCCCGCGCTCGCGCTGCAAATGCCTCAGCAAGCCCGCGATGCGCCATGGGTATCTCTTCGCACCTGGACAACAGCGGGTGCGCGTCGAGCTGCTCATCGAACAATCCCGCCTTAGCTTCGGAAGTCGTGGTAAAAATGACCGTCAGCCACGGGGGTAGATTCTCAAGCAGCCCCAATAGCCGCGTGATCGTCGCCCCGCGCATGCTGTGTGCTTCGTTGATAATCCAGCAGACGCCACGGCCGAATGGTCGCATTTGCTTATCGTGGCCGATTTCCCGCAGAGTATCGGCGGTCACTTCAGACCCGTCAATTTCCGTCGTCCCGTGATCGTCCGCCACTTCTGCGGCAATTAGACGGGCGAGCGTAGTCTTTCCCGTGCCGGTCGGGCCAGCCATGAAATAGGCGCGCCCAGATAGACCGCGCTTTCGCAGCCGGTCTATGGTTTCGATTGCCTTTGCCTGCCCGACTACTTCGGACCATTGGCGCGGGCGGTATGCCTCACTTAGTCGCATTGTCGTTTCTCCTGTATTCGCGGTAACTAACCGCTAGGTTTGCCCTGTCATCGTCAGTAGCGGGTGGGCATTCCGCTAGACCGGCGCGGGGCCGGTTTCGACTTAGATCGGGTACATATCCCGCATATCGGCGCAGTGCCGGTAATGGTCGCCCGCGCCGACGTTGCCTTTGGCATACTCGGCATCCGCCAGCAGGTCGAATTGCTCGCGATTTTCAACGTGCTGCGAGCTAATCACGCGCTGCCTTGCGCCTTGCGTGATGGTCACCAGCACGCGCTGCCAGCATTCCGGCCGGTCGGGATGACGCGCCTTCAGATTGGCGAATATCTCCGGCAGCTTGTTGCTGCAATCGCGCTGGCATTCGGCCAACGTGTCGCCAGTCGCGAATGAGACATTTCCGTTGAGCCATGCGATAAACATTGATCGTTTCCCCTATGGTTGCTGGATTGTGACAGCGCTGGGAACTACCCAGCCCGCATTACCGCCCACGTGGGGCGTCGCTCTGCTAAGCCAATACTCTGCCGCGCGCCGATACCTTGAACCACCGGCCTGATTGCCATTCCAGCGGCAGTCGAGTCTTGGGCCGCGGGGCGTCGCGCTGCTCCGTCTGGATCGACTGAGTAGAGCCACCGTTGACTAGCGGCAGATAAGAACCACTGGCAAAGCGCTGATTGTCCTGTTTCGCGTAGTACTCGCCCGGTCTGCTCTGGGTGACAATCCAGCCGGATAGCTGCTCTGCTGTCTGCTCGTGATACTTAAGGAAGTCGAAGGTGCGGATTGTAGTCGGCCAATAGACTGCGGTGAGCATAGGCGCGTTGTAATCAGGAGACTCTGCGCGAATGCAGAGCACACCGCCAACGTCTGCTAGTGAGTAGGTCGTATTTGTCATGGTTTAATTCTCCAATTTGGTGTTTGTGGGAAGGATGGCAGGGATTTAGACAATAGCCCAAATCTCTTTACACTCGCCATTCTCGCAAGCGTAGAGCGAGGCATTGCCATGATCGTTGACGTGGAGAACTTCGCCAGAATAATCCGCTGGGACTTCCGACAGATCATCCACGCGCAAACCGTCGAAGTCCTCTAGCGAATCGGACGACAGCCAAAAACCGTAATCGCTGCCATCCCCCTCATGCGCGCCGAAGTGAAAGTAGGGCAGCGCGAAAGTACCAAGTTCGTCAAACAAGTCCGATAGATCGGAGTCGCTGTCATCGTCAGCGCTGTAGTACCGATCATCGCCAGAATTCATGCGCTCTTCGATTTGGCCAAGCATCTTGTCCAGTCTGGCAAATTCCTTTGTCGCTTCTAGTTCGTTCGCAAAATGTTTCTGCCATTCCAGCGAGCGCTCTTCATTCAAGTCGCTCAAGAGATCAACGAAACACGGAATCAAGTCCTCATTCCGCATTGTGCCGTGAGATACACTTCCGATTAGTTTGTTCGCGTTCATGCTGTTTCTCCCTCTTTGCGGTGTTTCCCAGGTAACTAGGCTGGGCGTTGACTAAAGGCAGCCAACATGTGTAGAGTATGGTATCGGATACTAGTCGTCAATACCATACGTCAAAGATTTCCAAAGATGGCAGAAACAAGCGGCAAACTGGCGGCAAAGATCAAAGCAGCCGTTGAGAAGGACACTCGCTCTATCTACGCGCTGGCTCATGCCGCGGGCATCGGTCGCACCCAGCTTGGCATGTTCATGCGCGGCGAATCCGATATGACGCTCACCATTGCCGCTCGGCTGTGTGAGGTGCTGGGGCTGGAATTGACGGATAAGAAAATCCGAAAATCTTAAATCGGCCGCAAGCTGGACAGTTGGTATATTGGACTATTCCAGCCCAGTTTCTACGCGCCGACCGTCTAACGTTGTGCGTCGATAGTCGTACTGGTCACGCCGTGCGCCGAGCATCGACCGTCTACCCAGCATGATCGACCGTTGATTGTGGGCTGTTTGGCCGCTGTTGTGGCCTAGCGTGGCCGCGGTGGCCTGACGTACCAAAAACAGCCATTTTGCGTACCCCAGATTACCTAAACACCCCATACACAACACTGGTGGTACATGCTAGTTTGTCGTAAGTCGTTGTGGCATAAGGAGTTAGGTTGTGATGCACGATTGCAAATGCAATTGAATTGCAATAGAAACGCATTCAAGAGCACCTTTCCGCTGTCCGGCTTGCCGCAACTCGCTGCTATGACAGTGTTTACGTCGAGGGAGTGCATCGAAATGTACACAATCTAGATAGGGGTCATGGCCCCCCGGCGGCCGGCCGTACTTATGTTATATTCCCCTCCGACACTTTTTCACCTATCTGGGACAAGTGGCCTGTAACGCACCAGAATCGCTCAGAATCGACGCTGATGAGGGCGCTCGTCCCTGGTGCCACGTCTGCTGGCAGGTCGTCCTCGGCGCGCAGTGGTGCCAAATTTCACCGCATTTGTTTTCGCTGTTGCACTCAGCCATCGAAGGCTCCTCCAGCGCCCATGCAAAGTGAGTCCGCACGCTCGAACCTTTGCATGAAAACCAAACACCTGTTAACGGCTTTCCCGTCTTCTGTAGGTGATTTCTTTGGTGGCAGTCTTTTGCGTGGTTGTGGCGACCCGCTTATACGGCGACTACTTGTCCGGTGCCTCGTCGCGATAGGGAGGCTTATGTGTCGGCGGAGTGTACCGCCTGATCTGGGCTGATTCCGTTTTCTCTCTCGAACTTCTTGGCAGCGTTGAGTTTAAGGCATGACAGAAACGTGCCACACTGCGCACACAAGAGCTTAGAAAATGGCCTACTGATCGAGTCTGACCAGTATTCGATAGAGCCTGATTCGCAACCGCATTCGCATGGTTTGCTTAGCGGATATGCCAGTGGTATGGCTCTCAAGAACTTCGTGGATTTCTTCGCTCGTCGTGGCTTTGGATCGTCGTGCCTGCGGAGTAGAGTCCGCTTGGCGGCGTCTTTTCTGGCGGCTTTAATCCAGCCGAACTTATGCGACACGCGAAGCCAGCCTTTCTAGGCCCGCTTCGTAAAGATGAGCTATCGCGTGTGGGTTGATAGGCGCGGCGCAAGGGCCGGGCTGTGGAAGATGCTTGATTTCGTTCCTGCGCGGCAGAGCGCAGCCCGGCCGAGAGAATCGGTCGAACACCCTGACGCACATAACGAATCAAGCGTCAGAATCTTTGCCTACCTGCCCCTCAGAAGTCAAGGGCTCGTCGTCAGAAACGGCCAGCAGCATCGCCTCTGAGTCCCTGCCGAACAGCCAGTTTTGAGCGTGGCTGTAGCATTCACAAATGCCAGCTCTGGTTCCGTGTAGCGTGAACTTGGATTCCTGCGGTTCGATGCTCGGCGTCTCATAGCAAACCCAGCCGCCCCAGAATAACGCCTGGATCACTCGTGATGTTTGCCGACACCAGAACGTCGGAGGCGATTCGCAGATGGTGGTGACGGTCAGTTCCTCGCTCATTCCCCCGGCTCCTGTGCCAACCCCTCTGCGGCTTGCTCCACCGCCACATTCGGAAACTGATCCTTCGGAATTTCCTGGCCGGTAGCGGAGTCGCACCACTTGCCGTCCTTGAAGATTAGGAATTGCTTGGTTGGCGGATTGCCGAATTGCTTGGGTGGTTCTGGTAATGGTTCGGTCATACTTCCTCCACGCTGCCGGGAACGATGCGCCAGCCGTCAAACCATTTCTTATCGTAATAGACTTCGCGTTCTGGAATGGCGGTTCTGGAGCCAAGATATTCTGATGGTCGAATGCCATTGTGAATGATTATGGTGAAATCGGACGGTATATCTGCGCAGGTGCATCTCATCACCAGCGGCCCTGCCACTCCAGCCGCTATCGTACCACCGATGAATTCACGACGGTTCACTTACGCACCTCCCAAGCTTACATCGCCGTAATAGTCCTCGATTTCCTTATTAGTTCGTTTGCTGTATTTCACTGCTGTCGCGTATAGGTCATTAACCAGCTCCGCCTCCTTCGTGGCCCTATCCGCAAGCACCATAACAACGAAAGCATCGACCAAGCAACTGAAAGCGTAGTTGATCGGCAAGTGAATTTTATCGGACTTTCGGCTCATGGTTGCTCGCCTTCCTCCAACGGCGTTTCCTCAATCTGCCCGCCAAAGTACAGGATATGGCCTAGCATCTCCTGATGCAGCTCGAAGCTGCACTGGGGACAGAGAGCGGCTTCTGTCGGTTCGATGGTCAGGCTGAAGTAGCTGACGCGCACGGTGGCTGTGGATGGGCAGTTGGTGCAGGTCATTCTTCCGCAATCTCCAATAGATTCTCTGCCCTGTAAATCACCAGCCATTGATCGAAGTGAAAAGACCGTCCTTCAACAAAACTATCGAACGCTTCTTTGATTGTGCCAATGAGATGTGCCGTTGGGTCGTGGTTAACGCAATCGACCATTCTCATTGCGTTTGAGATGGAGTCCGTTTGGTAAATGTGCAAGCCTCTCATTTCGCCCTCAGTAATTCAGGTCCAAACAACCGAACTCGCTCCCATGTTTTTGATGGCGTGATGCGAAATGTCCTTACCACAAAATCGACGCCATGCTTTGGATCGTGCGGCTGCCAGAGACAGCGAGCGGTCCTGCCTTGCAATAACTCCACTACGCCTGTCCTTTCTTCGATAGTCTCAGCCCACTGGATCATGGACCAAATGCACATTCCGGCTCTTGGCTTCGGATAAATCACAGCCATCGGCAGTGCGAAAAGGGCAACGAAAAATGTTCTTCTGCTCATCCGATTGACCTCGAACCCCAGATTCCTCGCCACGCTGCCCGCCGAAGCTTGTGACGTGCCCTTGTTTCTGGCGTTAGTATTGCCCGGTAGTCAGCGGTCGGCTTTGGCAAGATTACTGGTTTCCAATAATCCTTCTTTACGCCGTTTGAAAATCTGACTGTAACAGTGCGATAACCGGCTGGCGCGGCACGCTTGCCGGAAATCAGCCAAAGCAACGAAGATAATGCAGTCGCGAAGAATGTGCGGCGGTTCATTTCTTTTTTAAACCTCTCTTGACCTTGCGTTTTATAGCTACCCTCTTCTTTCGAGTGCTAATAGCTCTATTTAATTTCGAGAATCTTAATTGGCAAATCGTCCGAACAAACGCAATCTCGCCCAAGAGTTTCTTGCAGTCAGCGGTATGGCTTGCTAAAGCCTCGTCGGTGCGTTTAATCCTGGCCAGCATTACATTTTCCAGCACACTCAGGTCTCGATACGAAGGCTTCTCCTCAAAGGATGAGACGGACGAGGAGAGCGATGAGATAGAGCGATTGATTTCCAGTAAGTCTTGAGAGAATCTGCGCACATCGGTAAGTTTTTTCAGGACGTTTTTTGTTTCTTCGATATTCGCTATAAGTCCCCCAATCGCCTGACGAGTCCACGTGTCGCAGCCGATTAGATTGCTGATTTCATGGGCGAGCTGAACCGCATCGCTTGTAACAGGCGGTGTGTATTGTGCTTTTGGCGTTGCGCAGTACAGGCACAGCCTTCGTTCTTGGCCGTGCACACACAATGGGATCTTCGCAGTGTCATAGATCATGCTACTGGCACCTCAACCGGCACCTCCACGAAACTCACCGGCCTGAAAAACGCCGTAATCACCCGATCGTCTCGGTGAAACTCAAGCCAGCCGGTCTCGTCCTTCGAGACGCAATCGGCTTCGACCGTCACGTGGGTTCCACCGGAACCAAGGACTTCGTACTTCCGAACGACCTTCGCGATTTTAGCCTTACTCATTTTGGTTTCCTTTCAGAAATAGATCACCCAGACAGTTCTCTCCAGTGCGGCACTGTGTATTCGCGATTTCTGGCGCTCTCGATGAACTTGCATCTTCGCACCTCACGCTCAACCTCCCAGCCGAATCGTTTGGCCAGGAAATCCAATTCGTGTTGATCGTAGCGACCGTAAGCCAGCATCCTCGCGTCAAAGCTGAGCGTCATTCGGTAGGTGTCACCTTTTGTGCGGTCCCACTCTACCTGACTTCCTCGCTTGAGTATTGCGTCTATAGCTTGTCCCTGCTTCTCAAGTTCTTCGGCGTGTGCCTCCGATTGGCGCTTTAGCCGTTGTTCCAAGTGCGCCTCTCGCTTTTTGTATTCCGCCTCTTGAATATCAAGCGACCTCTTTTGGCCCTCAATCAACTCGTCGCCCCACTCCTTAACCGCATCTTCCATCGTGGACTTCCACACCAGCGGCCACCATTTGAGGAATCTGGCGATGATTGTCATGCTTCCTCCCCGCACCCGTTCAGGCGAGCGATGAAGCGGCCGTAAGCCTCCATCGTCGTGTGACGGCCACCAGTGAGGCGCACAGTTTCAAGTTTGACGCGCTTGCCACCTGGGCAGCCGCGATCTGCGAGAAGGCCGCGTTTCCACCATTTGCGAACGGTGTCGTAGTCGCGCGGTTCTTGAAGGTGCCTACCGAAGACGCGCAGCAGAATGGGCTTTTCAACCCGGAGATCAATGCTCACAGGGCAGAACTCAGAAGATTCCTAACGCCCTCTACCGCGATTAGCATCATGCCAATGCCAGATTCTACCAAACTTCCGTGTGCGACCGCAAGTATCTCCCACGCGATACGGAAGCTTTCATGGCCGAAACCGCTACTCCTGTTGACCCGGCAGCCGCGCCGCCTCCACCGCCCGCAGCGCCCCAACTATCGCCGGGGCAAAAGCTCCTGCAAGCCGCTCCGCTGGAACAACAGCCGCCGGTTGAGACTCCGCCGCCCGCCGAACCGCCGGCGCTCTCGCCACGCCTTGCCAAGCTGAAAGACGAATTCGGGTTCGAGAACGTAGCCGACGAAGACGAGGCGTTCGACCGGCTGGTGGACTACACGAAGAACCTGAAAAACGAGTTCAGCGCCCAGCTTCAATCGGCGATTGCGGAACTGAAGCAGACCCAGCCGACCACGGTTGCCCCGCCTGCGCCGACGCAAGACGCCAAAGGCAAATGGACTTGGGCACCACCCGCAGTTGACCCCACGATCGTTTCGCAGTTCCGCACCGCCGATGGCTGGAAGCCGGAGACCCCAGCCGACATCAAAGCCGCCGCCGAAGCCCGTCAGGCGTATCTCGATAGCTTCGCCCGCAAGTTCGTGAACGATCCGGCCGGAACACTCAGGCCGCTCTTGGAGGACACGTTCGGAGAATTCTTCGACCAGCGGTTCGGTGACATCGCCTCGCAGCAGCAGCAGCAGTCGTATCAGCAGCAGGTGTTTTCCGAGAATCCCTGGCTCTGGGAAAAAGACCCGGTATCCAACCAGCCGCAAATCGGCAGGCTCTCCGCCGAAGGCCAGTTGCTCAACCAGCACTTCGTCGAAGCCGAGCGGAGCGGCATGAGCTTCGATATGGCCTGGAAGTATGCCCATGCGATGCACACTGCGGCGAAGCTGGCCACTCAGAACAAAACCGACGCCTCCTCGCAGACGGCCGCCGAAGTCAACGCCCAGCAGAAGGCCGACCTGCTGCGCCGCGCCGGCAATCCAACGCCGAGTCGTGGCGCGAGTCTGCCAGCGCCAGCCGCCACGAACCAGACGCAAAACCGGCACTTGAGCTTTGGCGAACGCTTACGACAGAACGCCCAGCGTAACGGCGTGCCGCTTCACCCACTTGAATCAGCCTAGCCCGGCGCGCCAGCGCCGAATCAACAAGTAAGGAACCGAAACCATGACCGGCGTGACCTACCAGGGCTACACCAATACCGATTGGGCGCGTACCGCCGCAACCACGCTTGCCGATCACATCCGCGACGAGGAGCAGGCGTGGATGAAGAACTACCAGCTCGGCGCGCTGCTCGAAGCCAACGGGCGCATTTCGTACAACCACGGCGGCCGGGGCATGACCTGGCCAGTTCGCTATCGCAAGCACGCGATGGAAGGCAACACCGGGGAAACGCCGCGCAACTTTGCCCGCAAGAATCTGTGGAAGGTCGCGGCGCTGCCCAACAAGCGCGGCTATCAGGCGACCGACAGCATCAGCAAGGGCGAAATGCTGGAGAACCGCGGGGAACCGGCCATCATCAAGCTCTTTGACGACTTCGTGGAGCGCATCAGCGAGTCCATGAAGCAGGGCGTCGGGCCGGAGTTCTACATCGACGGCAACGCCACCGGCAACGAGCAGTCATGGCACGGATTGGAATCGGCCTTCGGTGCCACGCAAACCGTGACCGCCGGCACCGCCGGCGCAGTCGCCCGCACCGCGAACGCCGCGGACTTCGTGGGCTACCCCAACGATACCTACGCCGAACTATCGACGGTCCTCGGCAATGAAGGCGGCGAAGGCGATCCGGTCGCCACCTGGCCCAACGGAGTCAACGACCCAGAGTTCGATTTCTGGTCGCCGCTGCTGGTGAACTACACCTGTAGCGGATTCAGCGGTGCCGCCGACACGTGGGCCGCGCAGGGCGATGAAGCGCTGCGGTTCGGCATCATCCACGGCCAGCGCAACAGCCTGCAAGACGGGCAGATGACCAACGTGCTGCTGGACCGCAACTTGTATTTCCAACTGCTTAATTTAATAGACAACAAAGAGCAGTTAAACGTGAACAGGGGAGAGGATTGGAGCCTCGTGCGCCTCGGCTTCAAGAACGTCGTCGGATTCGACGGCATCGAAGTTTCGTGGGAGACGGGCATTCCGGCGAACGTCGGATACGGCCTGAACTACAAGAACATCGAACTGCGGTGCATGGAAGACACGATCTTCAAGAGCGAAGGTCCGTTCTACGACGAGCACACGCAAAATTACAATGCGGTCGTGTACACGCTCTCGAATATGAAGCTCAATAGCCCCAGGAACTTCGTTAAATATCTGACGCTCGCATAGGCGACTCAACTCACCAACTCACCTTCGGCACTTTGCGCCCAAGAGGATACTGAAATGCAAATCAACGATCTCCCGTGCCCAATCGGCGAATCACTCGCCGGTAAGGACGCCGCCGGCACTCTGGTAAACACCGACAAGTGCGGTCGGCCATATGTCATCCCGGCCAACCGGATGACGGCTCTGCTGCGAGGCAACAAGCAACGCTTCACCGGCAAGCCGTTGATTGGCGTGCTGATGCGGAACACGTCGGGCCTGACGATGCTCGGCAAGCGCTTGGTGCAGATTGTCCGGGCCGCCGGCTACACCATGACGCAGGAGTTCGACGGCTACTCGGCCACCTTGGCGAACAAGGGTGTCGGCTTGCTGGACCCGTACCTGCCCACGACTGGCGTGGTGGACGACGACATCGCTTGGGTGTTCTTCGGCGGCCCGCTGCCGTGCCTGCTGCCGCTGGTCGCATCGGACCATACGGCGGACATCGCGGTTGGCGACGGCCTCGTGGCAGCCACCGGCACGACCACGGGCGTCACGACGAGCGGACGAATTACCCACGTTCGGTTCGTGAACTCGACGGCCGGCGGTACGCAAGCATCACTGAACGCCTACGACATGAGCGTGGGCTTGCTGGGCCGGGCGATGAGCGCGCGGACCTCGCAAGAGACGACTGCCGGGGCGGACCTGCTGGTAGATTTTTTCATTAAATATTGGTAGGAGCCTCAGTCCGACAATTCAATGTGCCACGACCAGTATGGTGGAAGTGGCCGCACGATTGTGATGCTCGCTTCACGGTGAGCCATCGCGTGGGGCCGGATGTGGAACCATACACCACATTCGGCTTTTTTTATGAGATGAACTATGGCAACTATTACACACCAGCCGGCTGTTTACAGACTTGAAATGACGCGGGAAGAAGCGGCTGGTTTTGCGGCACTGTGCAGTATCAACCTTAAAGTAATGCTGCAAGTTCTCCGCAAGGAAATGGGCAACGTCATTGTTGATCCGTCATGTGACGAAGGGCTGCAAAGTCTTTTTGATTCGTGCCGGAAGAATGATTCGCTCAAGGAATTCAGGAGAGTGGAGTTCCGCTGAGTGCAACAAAACAACCCCGCTGTTTGAGCAACGGGGTCTAACCAGCATCACCTGAAGTTACCAGGAGAGTGGCTATGGAAAGCGTAGTCGAGACGAAGGTTTGCAGGAAGTGCGGGAATGAAAAGCCAATCAGCGAGTTTCGGATTCACAAGGAGCGATACAAGGACAGGACGTATTTCTATCGCGAAAGTAACTGCGGAGACTGCGAGAGAGCGTACAGCCGACAGAACACAGCAAAGTACAACGCCAAGAATAAAGAACTAATCTCGGCTAAATACAAAAATAAATACAGAACCAATCCGGCCTTCAGGGAGGCCATTAAAGAACGAGAGAAGATTCGATACTTGAAACGAAAGGAGGCTATCCGGGAATACGGAAAGCAGTATCGGCAAAGCAACTCGGTTGTGATTGCAGCCAAGAAGCGAAAGTACCATCTGCTGAACACGTATGGACTGACAGAAGAACGGTACATGGAAATGATCGCTGAGCAGGATGGCGTCTGTGCTATTTGCGAATGCGACATCGGCGATGGATTGTTCCACGTGGATCATTGCCATAGTACCGGAGCAGTGCGCGGGTTGCTGTGTTTTAGCTGCAACGCCGGCATTGGGCACCTGAAGGACGATGTAGATCGCTTGCTAAAAGCGGTCGGTTATTTAGAACAACACGCGAAAACAAATCACACGAATGAGCAAAAAACCTCCACTTAGGCTTTCGATTTTCATAGCCCATCCGTCCTATGGCGGAAACGGTGGCATCTCGTCGGAGCATCCAGACATCCGCGAGTGGGCCGTTGAAACCGCCTTGAAGATGCGGGCCGATCCGCGGGTCGAGTCGTTCTGTTCGGCGACGATTGCTGACACGCCCATCACGATGGTCAGGAATGAGTTTGTGCGACGTGCGCGAGAAGCCGGCTGTGACCTTTTGCTATTCGTGGACAGTGACCAATCACCCAATCTGCACAAGAAAGAGAGGTGGTTCAAGCCATTCTGGGACGAAGCGTTCAACTTCATCTACGACCGCTACCAAAAAGGTCCGCACGTGGTCGTTGCGCCGTACTGCGGCCCGCCGAACGGGACCGAGAATGTATACGTGTTCAAAGCAGTAGGTCTGGGCAATCATGCCCAGGAAACGTCTTGGAAGCTCGATTCCTACAGCCGCGACGAAGCCGCGATGATGACCGGGATTCAGGAATGCGCTGCTGGTCCGACCGGCTTGAGCCTGTGGGATATACGGGCGTTCGATCTGATTGAGCCGGTCCCTCTGAAAAAAGAGCAAATCATCGACAGGCTAATGACTGGGCAGATGACAAGGGATGAGACGCTACACGCGCTTCGTGACGGCTACTTCTACTATGAATGGAAGGACCAGCGGGCGGACCACAAAGACAGCACCGAAGACGTGACGGCCACGCGCGACATCGCCTTGGCCGGCTTGGCGAAACTGGGCTACAACCCGCTGTACTGCGCGTGGGACTCGTGGATCGGGCATCACAAGCCTTGGAACGTCGGCAAGCCACAGCGGTACACGCTGCAAAACGTCAACGCCTCCTACCGCAAGGCCGTGTTGGATAACGTCGATGGCCGCGAGCGAATCGTGGATTTGACTCCGCAAGGTGACGATCCGCTATCGAAGGAAATCCGCGCTTTGATGGCGGCGGTCGATTCTCAGTTTCCGGCAACCGCCGAGCGACTCAACGGCCATAAGGGCAACGGCTCTGTCGTTAAGCAAGAACACGGAAAGCTGATGCGGGAAACAAACGGACCTTGGTTCGTTCACGGAGGCGCACCGCCAGAGCAACTACTGGCCCTTCAAGATCAAGTGCGCTCTCACGGCCATTGCTTCAGGCGGCCTATGCGGATTCTGGAAGTCGGCACATGGCTCGGAGGAACTGCTATCGCGATGTCTGATGCGATGATCGGAACATGCGTGCATTGCGTCGATACGTGGGAAGGCTCACCGACAGATTGCACTGGCGAGTGCGCGAAAGAAGCGGGTGGGGCAGATGCGGTATTTGAAGAATTCAAGAAGCGTATCGGGCAACGACTAGACAAGACGATCTTTCCGTGGCGCAAGCCGTCTCTGGAAGCCGCCGCTATGGAGTGGCAGCCGTTTGACATCATCTTCATCGACGCCGAACACACCTACGAAGCCGCCAAGTCGGACATCCTGGCGTGGTGGAAGCATCTACGTGACGACGGCGTGATGGTTGGACACGATTACGAAACTAGCGGCTGCATGGGCGTGACCAAGGCCGTTAAGGAATTTTTCGGAGATTCCGTGGAGACGTTTGGTTGGGACGCTCAGGGCGCGATGTGGAAGGTTCGCAAGACCGACTACCCGAATATGGATGCACTCGCTGAGGAGTATTTCCGTGACGCCGCGTCAGTTAGCTAAGACCCCGACCGGAATGAAAGTTTGCGGGAAGTGCCAACGGGAACTCCCCAAGAACACGGACTTTTTCGCTCGCGACAACGAGAAGGAGGACGGATTCAAAAGCTGGTGCAAGGTGTGCCGGAAAGAGAGTCGCGACTTAGCCAAGGCAAAAGAAGCCGCTGAGGTTTTGAAAACGCTCGATATGGGCATCTTGAGGAACTTGGCCGAAGCAAAGCCTGGAGGAACAACCGTTCCACACGTTGCCGAGATTTACCAGAACGTGATGGCGCTGCTCGGCGGAGTTCAGGGGTTCTCAATGCACCTTGTTGCCAATTTGCACGCCGCCCCACCAGGAGGGCAAATCCGACAAAGAATACTCCACGACGTTCTGAAGATGGGAGAGGCGGTATCGGACTCCAACAAAGTGTCGATGCCGGCAGAGCTAATGAGCGAAGACGATTTGGAAACCGAAATCAAACGCCGCGAGGACCGGATGAAGATTGTGTCCGGCAAGTTCACTGAAGTAACTGACGATGAATCCGACCGACAACCCGAATCAGGACGTGACGCGGTTGCTGGATAGCGCCAGCGGCAAGGTCACAGACTGGGAGAAGAAACAGCATCGCAGGCTGGTAGCGGAGAAGCTGCGCCGCGAGTGCGAGGCGTTGCGGGTGTACGAACCTCTCGACTTCCAAGAGGAGTTCCACCGCTGCACTGCACAGCAAGCCCTGATTCAGAAAGGGAACCGGACTGGTGGATCGACCGCCTTGATGGTGGAAGTGGCCCGCGCGTTCACTGACCAAGATCCGCATAACAAGTATCCCAAGCGCGGCGGGCGGATTGTATTGCTTGGCTACGGCGAGAAGCACATCGGCCGCGTGTTCTACGACAAGTTGTTCCGGGCCGGGGCGTTCAAAATCATCCGCGATAAGGACACCGGCAAGTGGCGTGTCTATCGCCCGTGGGCAGATTCAGATCGGGAATCGGAATCCAAGCCTGCCCCGCCGCTGATTCCGCAGCGGTTCATCGAAGGCAAGATTTCGTGGGAGAAGCGCTCAGAGCGCGTGTTCTCGGTCGTCCGCTCCACGGTGGACTGGGAAATCTACGCCACCAACAGCGCCGGCGATCCAGGCCAAGCGCAGGGCTTCAGCGTCAACCTGTACGGCATCGACGAAGACCTGGCGACCAGCGGGTGGTACGAAGAAGCCGTTGGTCGTATCGCGGACTGCGGCGGGTTTATTCGCTGGTCAGCTTTGCCGCACGCCAAGAACGATGACCTGATGCAACTCGTATCTCTGGCCGAAAAAGAAGCTGAAAAACCAGAACCAACGGCAGTCATCATTCGGTCGTCGATCTTCGACAACAAATATCTGCCACGGCAATCGGTTGAAAACTCGGTGACGGCTTGGAAGTCTCAGGGCGACGACATTTACCGCAAGCGGGCGCTGGGTGAAATCAACATCAACTCCACGCTCATGTATCCATCGTTCAGCAAGAACGTGCATGACGTGATGACCAGCCCCACGCTTGTCGAGGATCAACAATACCTGGCCGCCAACAACGGCAAGATTCCAGACGACTGGACAGCGCCCAGAATTCTCGCCGCCAGAATGGGTGAGCCGCCCGACGACTGGACCCGGTACGTCAGCATCGACCCTGGCTCAACTGTCCTGGCGATTGAATTCCTGGCAGTACCACCGGAGCAACTTGGCGACCAGATTTTCCTCTACGACGAATCGTATATCCGTGACCCGTCAGTTCCGACAGAGGCATTCGGAGATGCGATGCAAATGAAATGCTCGGACAGGGTAATCCAGGCGTTCATTTTCGATATGCACGGCGGGAGGCTCCGCAGCATCGCTACTGGCCAACAGCCGGTGACTCAGTACCAAAGCGCCTTGGAAGTTCGCGGCGTCAAGTCTGTGGCAACCGGCCACGGTTTTCGTCACGCCTTTGACGACCGCAAACAACGAGAAGAAGACATGCGTTCTGCGCTGGCCATTCGTCGTGACGGTCAGCCAAGGCTGATGATCGTGGCTGGCAAGTGCCCCAGCTTCGTGTGGGAGATGGAGCGTTTCAAGAAGAAGGTCGTCAAGCAGTGGGGCAAAGAGGTTCCCATTGACGAAGGCGACCGGCGCGTAGGAACGCACGCCATCGACGCCATAGAAGGTGCTATCGCACTGGACCTCCCATATATCAAGCCACGCAAGCAATCTCTGGTGGCTGAATACATCAACCACTTCAAGTCGTGGGGTGATCGAATGCGTCGCCGAGAAAATGGCCAAGCCGGCGAATCGCAACACATTTCACTTGGCCCTATTGGAGTTGAATCGTGACCGCTACCGCCGAAATGCCAGTCAGCCCCGTGACCAACGTATCCAAGCTGACGGTCAAAGAACAAGCCGAAGCCGATCTGCGAACCAGAGCCGAGGCATACGTGATGCCCAAGCCGCAGAAGGGTTCTGCTGTGCTGTGGTATCCACACGCCAGCAAGACCGATAGCCCCGAAGTCGGCTTCGTCTGGAAAGCCGGGCATCGCAACATCGTCGTGCAACTGATCGCCGGAACCGTCAAGGAAACCGTGCGGCATATCGACGACCCCAAGCTGCAAATGGGAACGTCGCAGCGCGAGAACGGGGCGTGGGATTTCACCGACAAAGACAAGGCCGACATCAAACGTGACGAGAAGTTGGCGGCCCTCGAAGCCAAGTTCACCGAATTGGAAGACCTCGTTTCCGGTGGGAAGAAAAAGAAGCCTGAGTAATGCCCAAGAACGCTGACCTAACATCGCATCCGATGCGCTCGATTTGTGACGCCTGGCTGGCGAAAATCCAGCTTGCGCTCAAGGTCCGCCACGAGAAGTTCGGCAGCAGCGCTGAAGAATGCTCGCGGTTCTACGACGGCAATACCAACTGGATGTGGGACGACAAATACTCCCGCGGAACCAGCGGGTTTCTCGACAAAGAAGGCGGCGTGCTGCCGACGTTCCGTGTCACGATCAACAACGTGTTCAAGGCCGTCGCCCTGTTCGGGCCGGCGCTGTACCACCAGAATCCGACCGTGCTGGTGTCGCCGCTGCCACGCGACCAGTACCCACCGGAAGCATTGGGCATCGACCCCAACGATCCTTACGGAATGCAGCAATACGAACTGCTGGCAATGGAAGAGGATCGGGACTGGAAAACGCAAGAAGCCTGCGCCTCAGTCAAGAGCCGCTACATCAACTGGATACAGCAAGAGACGGACAAGAAAACTCACGCCCGCCGGGCCATCACGGAAGCCATCGTCGCTGGTGTCGGCTATCTGGAAACTACTGTCTTCCAGCCGCCGGCCAGTCAGATCGTCATGCCCCGCTCGACCTACCTCTCCTGGTGGGACGTGGCACTCGATCCCGACGCGGACTACTACGAGGACTTGCAGTGCATCTACATCCGCCGTGTGCAGCCGGTGAACCTTGCCGAGAGACGGTTTGGTTTGGAGCCGGGCGACCTCAAGGGTCACATGCAATCGTTCGAGGCGCAGGCCAGCCCGTCCGCCAAGAAGGAGGCCAGGCAAAACCGCAACGGCCGGACGTTCGACCTGATTGAATACTGGGAAGTGTTTTCCAAGAACGGGTTTGGCGACAAGCTGCATGACGAAACCAAGAAAGAACACGACTTCGATTACTCATCGCTGGGCGATTACTGCTGGATTGTCGTGGCGAAAGGAATTCCCTATCCGCTCAACTGCCCAACTAGCGTGCTGGCAGAGAACGATGCTGAGGCCATGAAGGCGATGGTGCAGTGGCCCGTTCCATATTGGAACGACCAAGGCGGCTGGCCTATCTCGCGGCTGACGTTCTACGAGAACCCGAAGTCGGTATGGCCGGTGAGCTTGTTCAAGCCTGCCATCGGTGAGATGCGGTTTGTCAACTGGTGCATGTCGTTCCTGGCAGACAAGGTGGCGTCGAGTTGCACGACCTACGTGGGCATCCTCAAGGCCGCTGGCGCACAGATTCAGAAACAGATTTCCGGCACCAGCACGCCGTTCACCGTTGTCGAAATTGCCGAAGCGCTGGGAATTAAGAGCATCAACGAGGCGATTTCCTTCATCCAAGCCCCTAATTTCCCCGGTGACATTTGGAAGATGTTGGCGGAAGTCGGTCAGGAGATTGACGAAAAAACAGGCGTCACCGAACTGCTGCAAGGCTTGACCAGCCACGCGATGCGCAGCGCCGCTGAAGCCAACATGAAAAACGAGCGGGTGTCCGTGCGACCCGATGACATGGCATCCCGCACCGAAGATTTCCTGAGCGAAGTGGCGGTGCGTGAGATTCAGGCTGCCCGCTGGTTCTGCGAGGTCAATGACGTAGCACCGTGCGTTGGCCGGATGGGTTCGATCATCTGGCAGAACTATGTGCTCTCTCAAGACCCGGACGAAGTGGTGCGCGGCTTCACCTATCGTGTGGAAGCCGGTTCGACTCGCAAGCCGAACAAGCAAACCAAGATTGCCCAACTCACGGAGCTGATGCAGTACATGCCCACGGCGTTCCAGACGTTCATTAGTACAGGGGAAGTCGGGCCGTACAACGCCCTGATGACGGAATACTGCAAGGCCAATGATATGGACCCGCAGCCGTTTCTCGTTCAACCGCCGCAACAGGAAGGCCCGTCGCCAGAGCAGCAAGAACTGCAAGCGGAAATGGAGTTCAAGATCGCTGAGCTTCAGTTGAAGGTTCAGGAAATGGAAGCCCGGCTCGGCATGGAAGCCAGGGCGCAGGATCAGGAATTGGAGCACGAACGAGAGATGCACAAGCTCGACATGACCGCCAAGCGGGAAATGTTGACGCTCAAGAAGCGGGAATCAAAGGCCAAGCAGCAGGCCACTAAATCCAACGGTAAAGCCAAAGCAGGAGCAAAGCGATGACCGCAGAAGAACTAAAACGTGACTTGGAAGTGTCTGCCAAGTACATCTTAGACTCGATAGACCGGATTCCAACCATCATGGCTGCCGGCGAGTTCTCGCCCGTGCGGAAGGTCGCGACGGCGATTCTGGAGTTCTCGCTGTGGATCGACACGCTACCAGTGCCTCCAGAGCCATCGCACGCTGAGGCGCTGGTTGACGAGAAGCCAGAGAAGCGTCCGCACGCCATACACCAGCCTCAAAAGCACAAAGGAGCGAAGCACGATGACTCCTGAAGAAAAAGCCGCCGCCGATAAAGCCAAGTCCGATGCCGAACGCCAGGCGCTCAACGACGCCCTCAACGTCGATTGGGACACGTTGGAGGGAAAGTTGAACACCAAAGTCAAGGTGTTTCTGGAACACTTGGGACGCCACGTAAAGAACGGAAACGCCGAATCAACGGCAGAGGTCACGGTCAACGACAAGCCGTACTACTTCACACTGTCGATGCGGGCTAAGGCACCGCCTGAGCTAAAGAGGTTTCCCCGGTTCGTGATGTGGCAAGGCAATAAAGTCTCCTTTGCCTTCACCGAACTAGAGCGTTCGACATTCCTCGACGCCAATCCGACCTACCAGTACGCGCAGATTCCGCAGGAGCAACCGTGAGCGGCATTTCCAGAGAAGTCCGATTAGAGCAACTGCAAGCCGACGCCGATGCGTGCGGTCCCGCTGCTCGTGCGCTGTTCGACCGCCTGATTGCGGAAGGGAAGACGCCCGAAGCCGCCGCCATGTACGCCTGCCAGCAAGCGCCGGGAGCCAGAAACACCGACCGGGCGTTCTGCCAGGGGGCGCATCGCCAGATGGAATCCATGACTCCGATCAACCGCGATGCCATTCAGCGGATTGCCAAGCGGGCCGGAATTGCCACGCAAGGCAAGTTCTACAAAGGTTCGCTCGGACGCTACGACGATCCGGCAGCCTGGGTGAGTTGCGCCCAAGACGTTGTGACCGCCGCCAAAGCCAAGCGACTCGACATCGACGGCGTGGTGAAATGCAACGGCGTGATCCGCGACGACCTCCCGCCACCGCCAAGTACGCCGCTGGCCCCTGACCTCGTGCAGAGCCTAGCGGCGGATTACATCACCAGCGACCCTGCTCTGGCGGAGAAGTGCCGCAAGAGCAAGCACGCTCGGATGGAACTGAGGGAGCGAATCATTGAAACGCATGGCCGCAAAAAGCGCGTCAAGAAACCTAATCGTCTGGTGAAATAGTTTCCACAATCACAGGAATAGCATCGGCAGGAATTGGACAAGCCTCATGCGAACCGTTGGGAAGCACAAAGTTGTTTTCGGCAGCGCGGCACCACTTGGCGAAAGTGGGGATTGTCCAGCGCTTGCCTTTCGTCGCGCCAGTAATCTGCTTGAGTCCGATGCTGTTGCAGTATTGGGATGCCTGGGTGTAGCTGAGTTGCCCTTGACGCATGATACCGGCAAGTTCGCGAGCGAGGCGGCGCGACAACTGATCCTCGACGAAATAGCGCTGGGGGCCGGTAATTCCAGGGACACTGGCAACTACGATCTTCCAGCCAACGGGGGGCTTGCTCCAGGGGCGACCCAGACGTTTACGGTGGGCCTTGCTTTCGCGCGTTCTGCGGCGGATGTCCAGAACCTCCAGTCGCTTGAGCTGGGCCATGATGACAAAGAATGTCTCGCCCATCGGCGTAGTGGTATCGAGCTGCATCCCGCCGAAGTCGAGAATCCAGAGATTGATCTTGTGTTGATGAATGTAGTCCATCGTGTCCACGGCGTCTCGCACTCCAGCGATCAGTCGGTCGAAGTTAGAGACGGCAATCACGTCTCCCGGCTTGCACGCAGCGAGAATGAGGCTGCCGCAATGTCTTTCCCTGAAGCAACTCTCCCTCCCAGTAGCTTCGTCTGCAAGCCACCCGCCCCACTCAGCGTCACGCCACAGCGGGTCGTTTGCCTTTCTGAGCGCGAAAGCGTCTGTGACCTTAGCGTGCTGCTGGTCGGTCGAGAGGACTTGGTGGCTCTTGGAGGCCCGCCCGTAACCGTAAACGGTAACTGCCATTTCATTACTCCCTGCCTAGAGGAAATTGGAAATGGGACTGGGCCGATACCGTCCAGCGGTGCCAACAGGCAGAAGAGCGCCGAAAGACAGGATCATTTATGACGTGGATCAGACGCCAACCCAATCCCTGCCGAACATTGTAAGCCATGCCCGTCATCCAATCCAGCACAGAAATCCAGACGTACTCAGACGCCGTTCAGTACGTTCTCGACGCGCACGCGCTGGGCCGCACTCCCACAAACGAACGCCACGCACGCTCCGCCATCCGCCGCGCCTATCGCGACCTCCCCAACAAGCACGCCTGGAACTATTACTACCGCCAGCGGTTGCTCCAAACCGTCGCGGACTATGCGACCGGGACCATCGTATTCGATTTTGCAGGCGGGGCACACGAACGGATGTTGACGCTCACCACGGGAACCTGGCCATCGTGGGCAGCCTATGGTCGCGTCATTATCGACGACGTGCATTACGAAGTGGACGACCGCAAATCGGACTCCATCATCACCCTCACCGAAACCAGCAACCCCGGCGCTGACGTAGCCTCGACTACATTCACCATTTACCGCAACTCCTATCCGCTGCCGGCAGTGTTTGGAGTCATGGTCGGCCTCTGGGAAATTGGCGATCGGCTGCCCATCCACTTCGTAGATCAGAGAAACCAGCACCAATCCCTGCAAGAGTTCTACGAGAATCCTGGCACTCCCTGTCACGCCACGATCAGGGCCACTGGGAAATACCTAAGCGGGCAGGAAATTGTCTTTGGTCCGCCACCGTCTGAGGCGCTGACCTACGACATGCTGTTCCAGTCGTACCCGCGCCCATTGAACATCGAGGAGTACAGCAACGCCACGGTGTCGATTACCTCTGGGGCGGCGACGGTCACAGGGGCCACTGGGGTCGTGTTCCCGACGACCTGCGCCGGTTCCGTGATTCGCTTCTCGTCTGGTGCGGTAAAGCCGACCGGGCCGCTGGGAGCGATCGACGGTGCAGAAAACCCGTTTGTCCATCAGGGCGTCATCAAGTCCAGGGATACCGCCACGCAACTGACGCTGGAAGAAGTCATGCCGACGACGATAGCCACCTTATCGGCCGTCGGCTACACGATCAGCGATCCCATCGACATCGACACGAACCGGATGCTGAGCGCTTTCCAACTGGCCTGCGAGGCGGATTTCTCCAGGCTGGCGGCACGCAAGGACATGCTGGAGAAGTCCCAAATGGCTGCTAGCGCCCTGCGGTTAGCGATGGAAGCCGATGAGCTAGTCGTCAACGCGCGCGGGAACGCCGTTCACGATCCATTCAAACGGACGCACGTAACCACTGAAGCGTAATGGACGTTCACGAAAAATTCCTTGATGAACTGGTCGAAAAAACCAAAGGACTCGCGCTCGGCTTCCCAGAGTCGGAAATACGCAATCGCCGCCTGGAGCATAAAGTTGAATCCGATGGCCGTGTTACAATCCAGACCTGGGAACAGGGCGTCACATTTTTCCCGATGCAGGAGGCCGAATCAGCCGGAACCAACCTACGAGAAGACATAGGCTACGGGTGCGGGTGCGTGATCGTGCTACCAGCCGATCATGGCTCCGCCGACAATCTTGGGAAGGTGCTTGAAGCCCGCTCCAAGATTCGCCGCAAGTTCATTCATCAGCGGATGGATGCACTGCTGTCAGGCGGCATGTACCTGACAACGAAGGTGCAGCACCTTCCAATCAACCAACCACGCGATGGCCATCAGTACGAAGCGAGTTCTCTGTTAATCCGTTGCTGGATTCGGGAACCGCGAGGCTGACATGGCTAGTGATGCACAAGGGGCACTTACTCGATTATTTGTCGAGCCTGGGGCTGCTCCGCACACATTCGACTCTAGCAGTGAAAGCTACGAGTACGTTTCGGAGTCGGTAAAGAAGCGTGGGCGAGTAATCGGGGCCACCGGGATTCGCGGCACGCGATCCAGTCCCAAGGAACGGGCGCGGCTGGGCGCTTACACCGTGGGCGGGCGGATCGTCTTCAATGTTGACCCCGGAATGCTCGACCTCTGGCTGCCTCGCATCTTGGGTGGCACGGAGAGCGTTGACGTTTTCCCGCTGGCCGAGACGCTGCCTGAGTTCGGGCTGCTCTTTAACCGCGTCACAACGACGTTTGAATACAAGGCGTGCCAAGTAGCGCGGACTATGTTCCACGGGCAGGCTGGTCCTGGCGACGGCGACGTGAACTTGATCGAGATGGTGATCGAGGTCATGGCCAAGGATGAGGCCACCGGAACCAGCGCCCCCAGCGTAACGCTCAGCACGTCTGCGAACACAGCGCCCTACGTCCACTCCGACGCCACGTTCTCGTTCAATAGTGGCGCGCGTCAGCCGCGGGAATGGTGGGTGATGATTGACAACCACCTGCAAGCCAGGTGGGTCAACTCTCTGACGGCCACTCGAATCAGCGCCCGCGACCGTACCGTGGTCTGCCGTATCGCAGTTCCCTACGACGACGACGCGGCCAACCTTTATACGCAATCAGCGGACGGCGCTTCAGGAACGGTCACGCTCACCAACGGCAACATGAGCACGCTGTTCACGTTTGCCAATCTCAAGCCCGTCACGGAAAGCCCGGTGACGCCAGGTAAGACCGAACTCGAACTCTACGTGAACATGGTAGCTCGCATGGATGGAAGCACTCGCGAGCTTGTTGTGACCTCGGATTCAACAGCCTAAATGCCACTCCCAGATGACATTCTCCCCGAAGACCCAAAAGACCCGCTTCCGCAGGGTGTTCAGCCTGCTGCGCCGCAAGAGAGCGAGGAGGTCGAGCAGACTTCCCAAGAGCAGCAGATCGAGGCCGATAGTTCGTTCGACGACCTGCGGCAGATTTCACAAAACACGTTTGAGGCGATGCAGGAAGCGGCTACGCCTGCCGAGCCGGATGAAGAACCGGAACTAGAGCCTCCGCCGCCACGCCAGCCGCCGCCGAATTCCGAGCCACCAGAAACCGCCAAGGCGTTCGACGAACTGAAGCAGCGGACAACTGCCGAGTTTCAAAGCAACGAAGAACCGCCCGGCACGCTTCAGGAGTATCTGGAGAAGCAGGCCGAGAGCGAGCCGGAAGAATTCGACACCAGTGAAATGCAGGATCAGCCGTTCGACGTTGACCTGAGCAGCATGGAAAGCGGTGGCGGTGGCCAAAAAGAAATTGGCTCGATCCTGAATTCCATCCTAGCCGTGGACACGGCCCAGACTGATATGCTGCTCGACCTGGAACAGAAATTCAACATGCTGCTCAGAAGGCTCGAAACGGGGAGGCTCTGAGTGGCAAGCCAGTTGATTTTTGGCAGTTTCGCATTCGAGGAAAACGAAGCCAACCTCGTTGGCGTTTCTAAGCGCACGCAGTACAGCCAGCGCAACAAAAAGCTCCAGCTAGTGAGGGAATGGAACGTCGAAGGCGAGATCAACGCGGCAACTCCGGCTGCCATCATCGCCCGCATCCAGGCGATCGAGAACGCTCTTGCCGTGGACGGCGGACAGGCTACTTACTCCATCGACGGCGCGGTAGCCCATCAACTCACCGCCAATTCCACCTCTGGCGTGCGCGTTGCCTATTCGGCATTTCCCAAAGGTGACGCTGCGGAACTCTGCACGACGCGCACATTCGCCTTCAAGCTCCGGGCCGTGTACGACGCCCAGACGGAAGCCGGTGGCGACGACCTCGTGTTCTTCCAAGAGTCGATCAGCACGGAAGGCGACGGCAGCCCGTTGGTAATCGTCGTCACGGAATATCCCGGCGTGCAGACGGTAGGCGGATTGAGCGCCGTGGAGTTAGCGCCGCGCACGGCCGTTTATTACACGCAAACCGGAACGGCTGTCGGCTACTCGACTTATCCAGTTGCACCGCCGCCGTTCAATCCAGACGGGTTGTTTGGATACCTGACTCGCATCACTCGCATTGGCGGCCGGCAAGTCGGCAACGGCATCAGATTTTTTACGACCAAGTGGTTTTATCGGATGGGGAGGGACGTGGCAATTTTTGGCACCCTCGACCCTATCCCGACATCGAAATGAGGTGAGTAATGGCTACGCGCAGCTTCATCGGTGCCGGGGCAAATGTTCGGCAAACCTATTCCATTACGATGGCCGGCACGGGCGATTGGGTCGCAGCGGATACGGTTACCGCCACGGTCGCCAACATTGCTTTCGTGACCACGATCGGCTCGCTCCTCACCGACGCCCAAGTAGCCACAACGGTATTCCAGACGCTCAGCGGGGCTACTCTCACTGACACAACCGCCTCCGCCACGATTGGCACTGGTGACGTTGGCGCTACCGCTATCCCGCAATTCGGCACGTCCGAGTTCAACGCGACCAATCCTTCAACGGGAGTCGTGCTGCTCACGGGCGGCCCGGCCAGCCCCAGCCCGGCTTGGCTCGCTGGTAAGCCGTTCACGATTGCGATCACGGAAAATACAACCGGCGACGAAACAGCCACCGGGGCCGCAGTCGTCACTCCCACCAGCCAGGCCCATTGGGACCAGCCGGATAATTGGAGCGGCAACACCGTCCCGATCGACAGCGACATAATCGCTTTCGACACCGGGAACGTAGACCTGCTCTACGCGCTGACGACTGCCATTCAGCCGCTCACGGTCAACAAGAGCAAGCAGTACACGGGCAGTGTAGGACTGGCGTATATCAACGTCGATAATCCGGCCAAGCCTTACGCCGAATATCGCACGCCCCTCTATCTCACATTCGACGACAACAGCATCACCACGACGCTGAATCTGGAAACAGGTACAGGGCAGGGCAGCAGCCGGTTCATGGTGGACAACGGAGCCGGGCAGGCGGTGGTAAACGTGCTTGGCAAGGGGTCGCGCAAAGACCTCGGCACACCTTGCATTCTGTGGAAGGGGACGAATGCGGCTAACATCGTGCGGAACATCGCTGGCGACATTGGCATCGCCTTCTACGCTGGAGAAACCGCAGTCGTTGCCACGCTGACGACCGGCGATAGCTCGACCTCCCAAGCCGAGACAGTCTGCGGCAGCGGCGTCACGCTCACGACTGTCACGCTCAACGGCGGGAAGCAAGAGACGAGTTCTGCGATCACCACGGCGGTTCAGAACGGCGGCAACTGGACGCATCTGCTGGGCACGGTCACGGCGCTGACGATCAACACGGGAACCCACTACCCCAACGGCGCAGCGACCTACACGACTATCACCGTCCGCACTGGCGGCAAGCTCGACTGCTCAAAGGGGACGGCCAGCTTCGTCGTCACCAACCCGATTCAGCTTTTCAAGGGTGCAATTATCAACGACCCCAATGGCCGGATGGGGAACTTCGCGTTCGTCTTGAACGGCTGCAACCTGGAAGACGTGACGATCATCACGCCGTATGGAAAAACTTTAACTTTGTCGTAATGGCACCACAAATCGTAATCGACTACGGCGGCCTTACGGGTCGCGGCCTGACGGGCACCTTTACGCGCGGGGTTAGCCCCAGCACGTTCACCCTCTACTGCA
>Ga0180063_1000039_pt1 | contig 30093 bp, 23 predicted proteins | sample EasRivT47_16_10D_FD_121776 | JGI IMG/M metagenome (GOLD analysis project Ga0180063, IMG submission 121776) | Soil microbial communities from meander-bound floodplain in the East River, Colorado, USA - East River metaG ERMLIBT47_16_10D | ecosystem: Environmental > Terrestrial > Soil > Floodplain ...
AACCTCAAGAGCATCACGGTGCGGTTTCCGCTGGCCAAGCTGACCTGCGTCACCGGTGTCTCGGGGTCGGGCAAGAGCACGCTGGTCAACGAGATCCTGCACCGCGCGCTGGCCCGCTCGCTCCACGACGCGGAGGACGAGCCCGGAGCGCACCTGCGGATCGAGGGGCTCGAGGCGATCGACAAGGTGATCGACATCGACCAGTCGCCGATCGGTCGCACTCCGCGCTCGAATCCGGCGACCTACGTCGGCCTGTTCGGTCCGATCCGCGACCTGTTCGCGCTGGTGCCCGAATCGCGCATGCGCGGCTACGCCCCGGGGCGCTTCTCGTTCAACGTGCGCGGCGGGCGCTGCGAGGCTTGCGAGGGCGACGGAGTGCTCAAGATCGAGATGCACTTCCTGCCCGACGTCTACGTGACGTGCGATACCTGCCGGGGCAAGCGCTACAATCGCGAGACGCTCGAGATCCTGTACAAGCATCGCAACATCGCCGAGGTCCTGGAGATGACCGTGCACCAGGCGCTCGCGTTCTTCGATGCGGTGCCCCCCGTGCGCGAAAAGCTGCAGACGCTGTACGACGTCGGTCTGGGCTACATCCGCCTCGGCCAGGCCGCGACCACGCTGTCGGGCGGCGAGGCGCAGCGGATCAAGCTGTCGAAAGAGCTGGCGCGCCGTGCCACCGGCCGCACGCTCTACCTGCTCGACGAGCCGACGACCGGTCTGCACTTCGACGACATCAAGAAGCTCCTGGCGGTGCTGAATCGCCTGGTCGACCAGGGCAACACCGTGGTCGTGATCGAGCACAACCTGGACGTGATCAAGACCGCGGACTGGATCGTGGACCTCGGGCCGGAGGGGGGCGATGCCGGCGGACGCATCGTGGCCGAGGGGACGCCCGAGCAGGTGGCGGCGGTCCGCGGCTCCTACACGGGCGAGTTTCTGCGGCGACTCCTCGCGCCGGGGGGGCCGGGCGGGGGCGCTCGAAAAGCGACCAAACGAGGCGCACGGCGAGTTGACACCGCGGGGGCGGCTCTCTAATCTGACACTTCGATGTCGCTGCTGAAAGATCGTCTGGCGGCCAAGATCCCCGGTGTGCGCGAGTCGGTGCGCACGCTGCTGGCCGAGCACGGCGAGCGCAAGATCTCCGACGTGACGATCGCCCAGGCCTACGGCGGGATGCGCGGCGTCAAGGGCCTGGTCACCGAGACGTCGGCGCTCGATCCGGACGAGGGGATCCGCTTCCGCGGCTACAGCATTCCGGAGCTGGCGCGCCTGCTGCCGCGCGCGCCGGGCGGGGAACAGCCGTTGCCCGAAGGGCTGTTCTTCCTCCTCTTGACCGGGGACGTGCCGACGAAGCAGGAGGTCGACGAGATCTCGGCCGCCTGGCGCAGCCACGAGACGCTCCCGGCGCACACGCAGCGCGTGCTCGACGCCATGCCGATCGACAGCCACCCGATGACACAGTTCGCGCTCGGCATCCAGAGCATGCAGGTCGACTCGATCTTCGCCCGCGACTATCGCGAGGGACGGGCCAAGAGCGAGTTGTGGGATTCCATGTTCGCGGATGCGATGGCGCTCCTGGGACGCCTGCCGGTCCTCGCCGCGTACATCTACCGGCGCTCGTACAAGAGCGGGCGGCACCTGCCGCCAGCCGAGCGCGGGCTCGATTGGGGGGCCAATCTGGCCCACATGCTGGGGATCGATGCGCCCGAATTCCGCGAGTTGATGCGACTCTACCTGACCCTGCACGCGGATCACGAGGGCGGGAACGTCAGCGCACACACGACGCATCTGGTCGGCTCGGCGCTGTCCGATCCGTACTTGTGCCTGGCCGCCGGTATGAACGGTCTGGCCGGGCCGCTGCACGGCCTGGCGAACCAGGAAGTCGTGCGCTGGATCGAGGAGCTGAAGCACCATCTGGGCCACGCGCCGACGCGCGACGACTTGAGCCAGTACGTGTGGGAGACGCTGCGTGGCGGGAGAGTCGTACCCGGCTACGGCCATGCCGTGCTGCGCAAGACCGATCCGCGCTACACGGCGCAGCGCGAGTTCGCGCTGACGCACCTGCCGGACGACCCGAATTTCCGCATCGTCGCCCTGCTCTACGAGGTCGTGCCGAACATCCTGCGCGAGCACGGCAAGGCCAAGAACCCGTGGCCCAACGTCGATGCGCACTCGGGATGTCTGCTGGTGCACTACGGCGTCGTGGAGTACGACTTCTACACGGTGCTGTTCGGTGTGTCACGCGCGATGGGTGTGCTGGCGTCGCTGGTGTGGGACCGCGCGCTCGGCCTGTCGCTCGAGCGCCCGAAGAGCGTGACGACCGAGTGGCTTCTCGGCCAGGTCCACGGCGCGAGCTGATCGACCGGGAGCCAGAGACTGTGGCCGGAACCGTCCGGCGCGTGCTGCTGCCGGCCGGCTGGGCACCGCTCGCGGTGATCGTCGCTCACGAGGTGGCCGCGCGCTGCTTCGGGCACGAGCCGATCGTCGATCCGGTCATGCATTTCTCGGGCGGTGTCGCCGCCGCGTTCTTCTTCAGACGGGCCAGTGCCATCGGCGGGCGCCTCTTCGGGTCGCCGAGCCCGCTCGCCGCGGATCTTCTGGCGTTCGGGCTCGCCTGCGCCGCGGCGCTGTTCTGGGAGTTCGGCGAGCAGCTCTGCGACGTCTACCTCGGAACGCACGCGCACACGAGCGTGACCGGCACGCTGCGCGACCTCGAACTGGGGGTCGCGGGCGCGATGTTCTATCTCGCGATCCGCCGCGTGGTGCGGCTCGGGGCTCGGGCGCGGGTCTGATCTGCCCTCGTCAGCTCACCCGGCCGTGCGCGGCGGCTCCTCGGCCAGCGACTTGACCAGGCCCGCGTAGCGCTTCTCGATGCGGAAGCCGTAGGCGTAGAAATACTCCGGCCGGAAGAACCCCGTGGTCACGGCCTTCACGCCCGCCGCGCGCAGCCGGTTGAACAGCTCTTTCATCAGGCCGTCCGCCACGCCCTTCCGGCGCCAGGCCTCGGCGACCACGATCTTCTCCAGGTGCGCGGTCTCGCCGCCCTCTTCGATCTCGTAGTAGATGCCGCCCAGGATCTGCTGCCGGTCGTTGATCGCCACGAGGTAGCGGTGCTCGGGGCGGAAGTGGATGTCGAGCTTGGCCGCGAGGTACAGCCGGTGCAGGCGGCCGACCTCCTTGGGGTTCAGCGCGTGGCGCACGCGGAAGCGCCCGCCCTCCTGGTCCTCGAGATTCACCACGATCTCGCTCTGCGGCCGCCCGCCGAGGTCGCTGCTGACGAAATTCGCCGCGTCCTCCGGACGCAAGTAGGGCAGCGACAGCCGCGCCAGGAAGTAGTCCTCGTCCGGGCCGAGACGCAGGCGTGCGCGCAGCTCGGCCACCGCGTCGATCAGCTCGTCGCCCACGAGGACGCGGCCGCGTAGCTGGTCGATCAGCTCGTCGAGCCCGGCCAGGAGCTCGGCCGGACCCTCGCGGAACACCGTCTGGCGGAAGAAGCGCAGCCGCGTTTCGGGATACTGCTGGGCCAGCGCGGGCAGGCCATAGGTCTCGTACAGCTCCTGCAGCGTGCGCGCGCGCGCGACCGGCGTCGCGTCCGTGCTGAGCCGCTCCCAGCGCAGATAGCGCTCGACCGCGAAGTGGAGGCGGCGCGGCAGGAAGCCGCGCCGGCGCACGCCGCGGACGAACTCCTCGAGCGCGCGGCCCAGCTCGCTGTCGCCGGGGTCGGCTTCGTGGGCCCACGCATGCTCGAGCAGCGTGAGCCCTGCCTCCTCGCCGAACACCTCGAGCACCGCCGACAGCACGATCTCCGGGCCGACCAGGCCGGCCAGCTGCGGGTACTGCTCCTCGGCCGGCCGCACGAGCTCGTCCCAGAACGAGCGCAGCATGACGAGCAGCCCGCGGTGCGCCCGCCTCCCGGTCAACGACACGATGCGCACACCGGTGTGGTAATCGTCCGTCGGGACCACGATGTCGGTCATGCTCGGGTCGGCGATCTCCCACAGCCGTCCGCAGCGACGCCAGAAGTCGACGTAGCCGGCCAGCGCCGTCCAGGCCAGGAACGGCCAGATCTGGCGGAAGCGCTCCAGGTCCTCGGGCCGCCGGGCCAGGCGGCGCAGGGCGCGCTGCAGCGTCTCGCCGGTCACGAACTCGGCGCTCCACAGATCCTGCCGCTTCCAGTACCCGCCGAAATCGGCGACGAGCGGCTCCTGGCCCGTGGATTCGCCGCTGAGGATCAGCCAGCGGATCGCCTCCTCCACCTGCTCGGCCGACTGCTCGTGATTCACGCTGAGCACCACGTCGTAGCCGCCGTGAAAGCGGGTCTGGATCGTCAGCCGGTACGTGGCCTTGCCCTGCCGCGCCCCGAGCGGACGGATCCAGATCCCACCGGGCGGGATGTCGTCGATCCGCAGCAGCACGCCCTTGGAGAACAAGAACGACGCCTCGCGCAGGAGCGGCGTGTTCTTGATCGCCGAGAGCATGCGCGTGCGGTCGGCCTCGGGGGTCTCGTCGTCGAACACCACGACGTCGTCCCAGCTGTACTCCTGGCCCGTCTCCGGATCGACCGCGATGCGTGCGTTCGGACCGAGCCACGCGCGGAAGCCCTTCTGCAGCGTGTCCGCGGCCTCTTCGGCTTCGGCGCGCACGGCCGGGACCGCCCCGAACAGGCTCATCCGTACGAGGAACGCGCGCAGGCGCCGATAGGTCGCCGGGTGCGCCGCGCCGTAGGCGGCGAGGAAGCGCAGCAGCGTCACCGCGCGCGGCTGGATCGCCTCGCTCCCCTCGGTCGTGACCTCGCGCGCGAGGTCGACCAGCGCGTCCAGCTTCGCCGGCGGCAATTGACGCTTGGCCAGATCGGCGCGCGTGTCGGCGTCGATCAGTTCGGCGTCGTGCGCCAGGAACCGCTCGACGGTGGCGCGGAACCGCGAGTCGCGCTCGGCGGGAACCAGCAGCTGGAACGCTCGACGCGCGACTTCTCGATCGGCCGACTCGGCGGCGCGGGCGAGGACTGCGCGCGCGGGCTCGACCAGCGCCTCCTCGCCCGAGCCGACGATCCGGCCGAGCAGCTTGACCGCGCCGAGCGCCAGCGGCGGATCGGCCGCGCCGAGCAGGCAGGCGGCCAGGTGCACGGTCGTCAGGTCGTGGCGCCCGTGGCGCAACGCCTCGGCCAGTGCCGCGCGGTCGCCCTCCTTGGGCGCGTATGGCGCGGGACGCTCGACCCACAGCATGCCCTCCGCGGCTCGACCCGGGCGGACGCGCTGCGTCAGATCGATCGGCACGGCCTGGACCAGCGCGTCGTTGCCCAGCCACAGCCGGGGGGTCGTCAGCAGCACGCCGAGATTGAGCGGGCCGCCGGACGGGAAGCGATAGACGCACGAGCCGACGAGCGCCGTGTGCGGCGCGGTGCGGCGGGCTACGAGCGGCGCGCCTCCGGGGAAGGCGATCGTGTCCTCCGTGACCCGCAGGTCGTTCGCGGTCAATCCGAGCACCTGGAACATCCAGTTCGTCACCGTCAGCTCGAGGCCGCCGAGGGGCAGCACCGTTCGCCGGTAGAGCTGACGCAGCACGGGCTCGAAGTTGCGCACCACCTGCGGCCGGCGCGGCGTGCCCTTCTCGGTCAGCTCGCCGAGCGCCGGATCCAGGTCGCGGTCGATGACCGCGAAGTCGACGATCCGCTCGTAGGGCGCCAGGAACCGGTTGACCGAGACGACGATCGACCGGTAGTGGTCCTTGATCTCGCGCGGGGAGAGGTCGGCCAGGTGGCGCGCCCGGTATTCGGGGTGCGGGTAGAGCAACAGCGTGTTGTACTCGCGATGGTCGCCGACGAGGAACGCGCGTCCGACCGAGTCGAAGTCGCGGAACAGGTTCTCGATGCGCTGCGGCGCGATCGTCTCGCCCTTGATGTTCTTGTAGATCTCCTTCTTTCGATCGACGAGGCGGAAGTAGCCGTCGGCATCCAGCTCCATCAGGTCGCCGGAGTGGAACCAGCCGTCGGCGTCGAACGACGGAGCGCTCCCCGGAGCGTCCAGGTAGCCCAGCATCAGATACGGCCCGCGTACGATCAGCTCGCCGTCCTCGGCCAGGCGCGCCTCGATCCCGGGCAAGGGCGGACCGAGAGAGTCGTCCTTGTACGCCCCAGGCGGCGTCATCAGGATCCCGCCCGTGGCCTCGGTCATGCCGAATCCGCTCAGCAGCTCGACGCCCTGGCGCTGGAAGAACCGGAACACGTCGGCGTCCAGGTGGCCCGCGGCGGACAGCCCGAAGCGCAGCCTGCCGCCGGTGATCCGGCTCGTGGCCTGGGCCAGCTCGAGATCGCTGGCCGAGCTCGGGTCGGCCAGCTCGGCGATCGCCTCGTGCAGCTGCATCCACTTCTTCGGAACGCTGATGAACACCGTGGGCCGGAATCGGCGCATCCCGCGCACGAGCGCGTCCACGTCCGGGCTCTCGAGGAAGCAGTAGGTCGCACCCCAGAACACGCAGCCCAGCATCTCGAGGAAGCGACCGAACGTGTGGTACAGCGGCAGGAAGCACAGCAGCGTGTCGTCCTCGCCGATCTCGGGCAGCGCCAGTGCGCGGGCGAAGCGCTTGAACACCAAGTTGCGCTGCGAGAAGCGGATGCCCTTGGGCGTGCCGGTCGTGCCGGAGGTGAACATGATCGTGGCCAGGTCGGTCGGCTGAACGCTGGCCGCGCGCTCGCCGAGCGCGACGGAGGAGATCGCGTCGCCACGCGCCACGACCTCGTCGAGGGTCCGCACTCCGCCGCCCGTGCCGCGGGGGCCCGCGTCGAACGTCACGACGTGGCGCAGGGCCGGGAGCTGAGCGCGCTGGCCCAGCACCTTGCGGGCCTGCTCGGCGTTCGCCGCGACGACCACGTCGCACTCGGACTGGTGCACCATGTAGGCCACGTCGCTCTCGGTCGCGTTCGCCGGGACCAGCACGTCGACGATCCCGGTCGTCAGGCAGGCCAGATCGACCAGGATGGCCTCGATCCGGTTCTCGCTCAGGATGGCAACCCGGGTCGGGCTGCTCCCCTCGAGGGCCAGCAGACCACGGGCGATCGCCTCGACGCGCGAGGCCGTGCGGCGCCAGCTCAGGACGCGCGAGCCCGCGCCGTCACCCAGCTGGAACAGCACGCGGGAGCCGTAGGCGCGGACGCGCTGGTCGAACAAGGCCCCGACAGTGAACCGGGAAGCGTCGATCGCGGCGAGCACCCGCGCGGCCCAGGCGTCGAGCCGATCCCGCTCGATCCAGCGCAGCACGCTCGGCCGCCGCACGAGATCGAGGAGCGACCCCACGAAGGCGCGGTCCTCCTGCGCGACCGCGGGCTCGGCCCGAGCGCAGCGCCCGATCGCCCGGTCGAGCAGGGCGGCGAGCCGCTCGGGACCGATCCGCTCGAGCAGCGGGTCGACCGCGGCCGACGAGCGCAGGACGTGCAGCACGCCGTGGTCCACGGCTCGAGCGTCGGCCGGGTCGAGGCCGACCGAGCGGTCGAGCGCCTCCGCGGCCTCGGCTCCGGCCACCAGCGGGTCGCTCGATCTCGGCGTTGCGGGGGGAGGCACCGGTTGAGAATCTCCGGGGTTGCGGCGACCAACGCCTCGGCCGATTATAGGCGCCCATCGGGGACCCGGCCGAGCTGGTCGAGAGGAGGGCGAGTGGGCGAGCGCCATGTGGCGGTGGTTCCGGTGGGCAAGCTCGGCTCCGAGGAGCTCGAGCCGTCGGTCCGAGCGATCGCGAAAACGCTGCGTCAGCCGCTCGAGCTCAAGACGGTCACCCTGCCGCTCCCCGGGGGAATCGGCGATCGCGAGCGCGGTCAGTTCCGTGCCTCCGTGCTCCTGGCCAGCCTGCGCGCGTCGTTCGCCCAGCTCGGTCCCGGGCGGATCATCGGCGCCGAGGGTCCCGACGCACCCGCCGTTCCGCGACAACCCGACGTGATCGTGTTCGTGACCGATGCCGATCTCTACACCTCGTCGTCCGAAGCGGCGTTCACCGCGCTCCTGCCGGCGAGGGGCCTGGGGGTCGTGTCGGTCCGCCGCTTGCGCGAGGCGTTCTACCGTCGCTCGGCCGACCCGAACAGGCAGCGCGCTCGACTGACCAAGGAGCTGCTGCGCGCGATCGCGCGGCTCATCGGCCTGCCCGAGTGCAAGACGCCGCAGTGCGCGCTGGCGCCGTCGAGCATGCTCGCCGACGTCGATCTCAAGGACGAGCGGCCGTGTCGCGCCTGCTTGCAACGGCTGTTCAAGGGTACCGTGTCGATCTGAGCGGCGCCTGCGCTCCCTGGTAGACTGGCCACGAGGGAAACCGCTGGTGGAATCCTGGAACGACCGAGCCAAGGACGTCCTGGTCGTGATCCTCGGCGGGGGCCGCGGGGCGCGGCTCGATCCGCTGACGCGCCTGCGCAGCAAGCCCGCCGTGCCGGTCGCCGGCAAGTACCGGCTGATCGACGTGACGATCAGCAATGCGATCCACTCCGGGATGGAGCGGATGTACGTCCTGACGCAGTACAACTCGACCTCGCTGCACCGCCACATCGTCCGCACCTACAAGTTCGACATCTTCTCGCAGGGCTTCGTGCAGATCCTCGCCGCTCAGCAGACCCCGACCGACGACCGCTGGTTCCAGGGCACCGCCGACGCGGTACGGCGCAATCTGCGCGTGCTGGCCGCGAGCCGCTCCGACCTGGTGCTGATCGTCTCGGGCGACCACCTGTACCGGATGGACTACCGGGAGCTGGTCCGCGAGCACCTCGAGAACGCGGCCGACGTGACGATCAGCGTCCTGCCGTGCTCGGCCGAGGAGATCGCGTCGTTCGGCGCCGTGCGTGTCGACGAGCAGGGGCGCATCGTGGAGTTCCGCGAGAAGCCGCAGGACGAGGCGGCGCGCGCCGGCATGGAAAGCTCACCGACCCTGCTCGAGCGCAACGGGCTGCCGGCGAATCGCCCGTACCTGGCATCGATGGGCATCTACCTGTTCGACAAGTCCGTGCTGTGCGAGGCGCTCGAGAACGACCTCGCGGATTTCGGGCATCACGTCATTCCGCGCTGCGTCGAGCGCTTCCGCGTCCACTCCTACCTGTTCCGGGGCTACTGGCGCGACATCGGCTCGATCCGCTCGTTCTACGAGGCGCACATGGACATGGTGCGTCCCGACCCGCCGTTCCATTTCTACGATCCGGACTGGCCGTTCTTCACCCACCCGCGCTATCTGCCGGCGTCGTTTCTCACCGGGTGCCGGTTCAACAACGCGATCGTCTCGGACGGCGTGATCGCGCGCGAGTCGGTGGTCGAGGATTCGATCATCGGCGTGCGGGCGAAGCTCTCGAAGGCCACGATCCGTCGCTCGCTGATGATGGGCGCGGAGGACTTCCCGCCGAAGGGGCCCGCGGGATCGCCCGCGGTCGGGATCGCCGAGGGCACGCTGATCGAGAACGCCATCATCGATCTCAACGCCCGCATCGGCCGCGAGGTGCGCATCGCCAACAAGCAGTCGCTGCTCGAGGGTGAGGGGCCGGGCTGGGTGATCCGCGAGGGCATCGTCGTGATCTCGAAGAATGCGGTCATTCCCGACGGGACGACCGTCTGATGCGCGTCGTCACCACCTGCAACCGCGACTGCCCCGACGCCTGTGGCATCGTCGCCACGGTCGAGGACGGTCGGATCACCAAGATCCAGGGCGACCCCGACCACCCGGTCACGCGCGGGTTCCTGTGCTACCGCACGAGCCGGTTCCTCGACCGGCAGTACCATCGGGAGCGGCTGACCTCCCCGCTCGTGCGTCGGGGCGCGAGCCTGGTCCCCGTGTCGTGGGACGACGCGCTCGATCGCGTGGCCGAGGCCCTGCTGCGCATCCGCGGCGAGTCGGGGCCGGCGGCGATCCTGGCCTACCGCAGCGGCGGATCGCTGGGATTGATGAAGCACGTCACCGACCTGTACTTCGAGCGCTTCGGCCCGGTGACGATCAAGTCGGGCGACATCTGCTCGGGAGCGGGCGACGCAGCCCAGGAGACGGACTTCGGCGACGAGGAGAGCCACGACCTGTTCGACCTGTACAACAGTCGGACGATCGTACTGTGGGGCAAGAACCCGTACGTCAGCAACGTGCACCTGCTGCCTGTGCTGCGCGAGGCCAAGGCGCGCGGCGCGCGGCTCGTGCAGATCGATCCGGTACGGCATCGCGGCGCCGATCTGTGCGACGTCGTGCTGCAGCCGCGCCCGGGCGGCGACGTCGCACTCGGCCTCGGCACGGCGCGCCGGCTGTTCGAGCGCGAGCTGGTGGACCCGGCGGCCGCCGAGTACTGCGACCACCTGGAGCAGTTGCGGGCGACCTGCTTCGCGCGCGAGCTCGAAGAGTGGGCCGAGCTCGCCGACGTCTCGGTGGCCGAGATCGACACGCTGGCCACCTTGTTCGGTGACGGACCGCTCGCGATCCTCGTCGGCTGGGGGATGCAGCGGCGGACGAACGGAGGCGCGGCGGTGCGCGTCCTGGATGCGCTCGGCGCGATCTCGGGCAACCTCGGCCGCGCCGGCGGCGGCGTGTCGTTCTACTTCAAGCGGCGCGGCGCGTTCGACCTGTCCTTCGCTCGCGGGCTTCGCGCGGCGCCGCGGTCGATCCCCGAGCCGCTGCTCGGTCCGGGCATCCTGGCCGCCCGGGATCCAGAGATCCGCATGGTCTGGGTGACCTGCGGCAACCCGGTGGCGATGCTGCCCGAGTCGCGCACGGTCGAGCGCGCGCTGGCCACGCGCGAGATGACCGTCGTCGTGGATTCGTTCCTGACCGACACGGCGCGCACGGCCCACGTCGTGCTCCCGACGACGACGATGCTCGAGGACGAGGACCTCGTGGGCGCCTACGGTCACCACTGGCTCGGCGCGGTCGAGCCGGTCGTCCCACCGCCCCCGGGCGTCAAGACGGACTACCAGATCGTGCAAGAGCTGGCCCGCCGCACCGGTCTCACCGCGGAGTTCGCGTCGAGCGCACGAGCCTGGCGCGAGCGACTCCTCGGGCGCGTCGCGCCGCATGGGGTCACGCTCGAGGCCCTGGCGCGCGGGGCGGTCAAGAATCCGCTGGTCTCGCCGGTGCTGTTCGCCGAGCGCAAGTTCCCGACCACGAGCGGCCGGGTGAATCTGATCCACGACGTCGATCCCGTGCCGCCGCGCCCCACGCTCGACCGGCCGCTGCTCTTGATGGCGCTCTCGACCGAGAAAGCGCAGAGCTCGCAGTGGGCCGCGCCCGCGGACGGTCCGGCCACGGTCAGCGTGCATCCCGCGGTCGCGCACGGCTTCGCCGAGGGCGACCTCGTGCGGCTCGAGTCCGAGGTCGGCTCGCTGGTGTTCCGGCTGCGCCTCGATCCGCGGCAGCGCCGCGACGTCGCGCTGACCACGAAGGGCGGATGGCTCGGCGACGGACGGTGCGCGAACGCGCTCGTCGCGGCGCGGGCGACCGACATCGGCGGGGGCGCTGCGTACTACGATACGCCGGTGCGGCTCCTGCCGCTGGCCTAGGCCTCGCGGCGGCATGCCCGCTCATCCGTTCGAGCCGCCGCAGGGCCGCACCGAGACGCTCGTGCTCGACTCGCGCGCGCTGGCCGGCAACTTGCTCGGCGATCCCGCGCGGCGCACGATCGCCGTCTATCTGCCCCGCGACTACGACCAGACCCACGTCGAGTACCCGCTGTTCGTCGCGCTCGCATCGTTCACCGGGAGCGGACTCAAGCTCCTCGGCTGGCAGCCCTTCGGCGAGAGCGTCCCGCAGCGCGTCGATCGGCTGGTGGCGAGCGGGGCGATGGGTCCCGTCGTCCTCGCGTTCCCGGACTGCTTCACCTCGCTCGGGGGGAATCAGTACATCGACTCGGTTGCGGTCGGGCGATGGGAGGCGTTTCTCGTCGACGAGATGCTGCCGGCGATCGCGGCGCGCTTCCGCGTGCGGCGCGACGCGGGCGGCCGCGCCCTGCTCGGCCGATCGAGCGGCGGGTACGGCGCGTTGGTCCACGGGATGCGCCACGCCGACGCATGGGGCGCCGTGGCCTGCCACTCGGGGGACATGGCATTCGATCTGGTGTACCGGCCCGATCTGCCCAAGGCGCTCGACGTTCTGGCGCGGCACGGCGGAAGCCCCGCGGCGTTCGTCGAGCACGTGCGTCAGGCCCAGCGCATCGGCCCCGAAGAGACGACCGCCTTGATGGTCCTGGCCCTCTCCGCGACGTACGATCCCGACCCCGCAGCTCCGCTCGGAGTGCGGCTGCCGGTCGATTCGTACACCGCCGAGATCCTCGAGGAGCGCTGGGCCGCCTGGCTGCGTCACGATCCGCTGCGCCTGGTCGAGGAGCCGGCGTGTCAGGCCGGCTTGCGACGGCTCCGCGGCCTGTTCCTCGACTGCGGCACGCGCGACCCGTACGCGTTGCACTACGGCGCGCGGGCTCTCGCACGGCGCCTGACGAGCCTGGGGATCGCGCACGTCCACGAGGAGTTCGACGACGGCCACTCGGGGATCGACTATCGCCTGGACCGATCGCTGCCGTTCCTGTATCGGTCCATCGCTCCGGCCTGATCAGAGCACCGAGTCGGCCCAGGCGCGCCAGCGTCCGTACTTCGCGGGCAAGTAGGCGCCGGATCCGCTCGGCTGGACCGCGCGAGTCACGGGATCGCCGAACGTCGTGCGACCCGCGGCCAGGCCGGCTGCGCCGACGAGCCCCGCGTCGTGGATCTCGACGCACTCGATCGGGCGCTCGAGGAGCGCCGCGAGACCTTGGGCGACGAACGGCTCGCGCGCGAGCCCGCCGGCGAGCAACACCCGCCGATCCCGCGGAGCGCCGCCCAAGTCGGCGATCACCTGCCGCACACGGAACAGCAGGCCCTCGAGGACGACGCGTCGCTGGTTCGCCGTGTCGAGGGAGGCTGCGGCGTCGGAGAACGTCAGTCCGACCTCCGGGCGCCACCAGGGCGAGCCGAGCCCGGCCACGTCGGGCAGGCACCACGCGTCCGGGGTCGGATCCGAGCCGGGGAGCTCGGTCGGTCCGGGGCCGAAGCGGTCCACGGCCGCGCCCGCGCCGTTGACCGTGCCCTCGTGCGCCCAGAGCGACTTGCCCGTGGGGCAGGACAGGATCGGCGCGAGCAGGTAGCCCGGCGACGGGGGCTCGCGCCGGGCCAGCGGTCGCAACACGAACGCTCCCGTGCCCAGGGTCACCGACAGCACGTCGCCGTGCTCGCCGAGCAGCGGCAGCACGGACGCCGCCTGGTCGGCGATGCTGGCGCGCAGGACCAGCCCCCCGTCGAGCGGGACGCCGATCCCGGTCGAGCTGCGCACGCGGGGCAGGATCGAGCGCCGCACCCCGTACAGCGCGAGTAGCTCGTCCGACCACGTGGCGTCCGCCAGATCGAGCATCGCGGTCCGCGCGGCCATCGTGCGATCGACCTCGTGCGCGCGGCCGTCCGTGCGGCGCCAGATCAGCCAGCAGTCGAGCGTGCCGAGGAGCGTGCTCTCGCGCGACAGCAGCTCGCGCCACTCGCGGCTCTGCTCGACCAGCGCGGCGAGCTTCGGACCGACATAGTGCGCGGTCAGCACCAGCCCCGTGCGGCGCGCGACCTCGGGCGCCGCGTCCTGGTGTCGCGCGCACCAGCTCGCCGCGCGGCGGTCCTGCCACGAGACGAGCGGTGTGAGCGGCTCTCCCGTCCGGCAGTCCCACAGCAGGAAGCTCGAGCGCTGCGTGGCCAGGCCGAGAGCGGTGCCGCACGGGACCGCGCGTGCCAGGTCGTCGAGCAGTCGATCCGCCACGCACGCGAAGGCCGAGGCGTCCCCCTCGCGGATCTCGCCTGCTCCGCCGAGCGGAGGTGCAGGCAAGGAAAGTCGTGCCTCGAGCGCGCCGTCGCTGCGGAGCAACGCGGATTTGAGCAGCGTGCTCCCGAGGTCGACCGCCGCCGCGAGCACCGCGCTGCGGCTCACCTCGCGGCCTGGAGCGACCGCATCGTCTCGCGCAGCCAGCCCGGCCGGTCGGACATCACCCCGCTCGCACCCGCCGCGAGCGACCGCGCGACGGTGCGCTCGGTGTTGCAGGTGTAGGTGAAGAGGGGAAGGCCGACGTCGTGCACCGCGGCTGCGAACGCGGGCGTCAGGCCGCGAATGTCGACCGAGAGCGCATGGAGCCCGTCGAGCCGCTTGCGCAGCGCCATCGTCATGCGCGGCGGCGGGTCGAGGTTGAGCACGAGGCGCAGCCGTGGCGCGCTGCAGGCCGCCTGGTGGAGCAGCGTGTCGTCGAAGCACAGGACGAACGTGCGGCGCTCGATCTGGCGCGCACGGAGGAGCTCGGCGACGGCACGGGCGAGCCGGCCGCGGGCCTCGCGTCCTCCGCGGAGCTTGATCTCGATCAAGAGCTGGGTGCTGTCGGAATAGCGGTCGAGGACCTGCGTCAGCGTCGGGATCCGCTGGCCGCGGTAGCGCGCGTCGAACCAGCCGCCTGCATCGAGCCGCCCCAATTCGGTCGCCTCGAGCGAGGCGACCCGTCGTAATCCGCCCCCGGCCTTGCGCAACGATCGGTCGTGGTACACCACGGGGATGCCGTCGCCCGACAGCTGAACGTCGAGCTCGAACGCATCGGCGCCCTGCCGTCTGGCTTCGTCGAATGCGGTGAGCGTATTCTCCGGCCGCTCGGCGGACGCCCCGCGATGCGCAATCACGACTGGTTTTGCCTCTTGTCGCACGCGGGGGAGTCTTTCAGCGCGGGAGGCGCCCTGTCAACCGGGCGAGTTGCCTCCCGGCCCGTGCATCCCGTACTCTGACGGCACGAGGGTCGTGGACGTCCGGGAAGACGTCGCGCTGCTCGAGGAGGCGATCGCGTGATGAGCACCACCTCGATCGTGATCCCCGTGTTCAACGAGGAGCAGGCGCTCCCCGAGCTGCTGCGCCGCACGATCGCCGTCTGCGACGCGCTCGGTCCGTCGGAGATCATCCTCGTCGACGACGGGAGCCGCGACCGCTCGGACGCGATCCTGACCGAGGCCGCCGCGGCCCACCCCGGCCTGATCGTGGTCGTGCACCTCAACCGCAACTACGGCCAGCACGCCGCGGTGATGGCCGGGTTCGCCGAATCGTGCGGCGACCTCGTCGTCACGCTCGACGCCGACCTGCAGAACCCGCCGGAAGAGATCCCACGCCTGGTGGCCAAGCTGCGCGAGGGCTACGACGTCGTGGGCAGCATCCGCGCCGCGCGCAAGGACCACCCGCTGCGCAAGCTGGCCTCGTGGCTGACGAATCGCGTCACCGCCCGCACCACCGGAGTCGCGATGAGCGACTACGGCTGCATGTTGCGCGGCTACAGCCGCCCGGTCATCGACGCCATGCTGCAGTGCCGCGAGCAGAGCACGTTCATCCCCGTGCTGGCCAACACCTTCGCTCGCGAGACGACCGAGATCGAGGTGGCCCACGCGGCGCGCGCCGGCGGCGAGTCGAAGTACTCCCTGTGGCAGCTGATCAACCTGCAGCTCGACCTGTTGACCTCGATGACGCACTTCCCGCTGCGCGTGCTGAGCCTCGTCGGAGCCTTGATCTCGCTGTTCGGCGTCGGCTTCGGCGCGCTGCTGATCGTGTTGCGACTGGTCTACGGCGCGGTCTGGGCCGCCGACGGGATCTTCACGCTGTTCGCGGTGCTGTTCTTCATCCTCGGCGCACAGTTCATCGGCATGGGACTCCTGGGCGAGTACCTGGGGCGCGTTTACGATGACGTGCGTGCGCGGCCGCGATACTTCGTCGATCGCCGCATGGGCCGTTCCGACGTGCGCGGGTCGAGGGAGGCGAGAGCGGAGCCTGCCTATCCGGCCAGGATCCGCGCGTGAGCGAGCGCGAGCCAGGGCCTCAGGAGCGGCCGAGCCGGCCGCTCATCTTCAGGTACCGCGCCGTCACATAGCCCAGTAGCACGAGACCCCACAGCAGCAGCACGACGCGCACGGTGGGCCACGCCTCCGGCCATCCGTGGCGCACGGTGCTCTCCCAGGCCAGGAGGGCCAGGAGCGTCGAGGTCCAGACAAAGGTCGTCCCGTACTCCTTGCTGATCACTCGCCTCCAGTTGAATTCCATCGAGCGCAACGTCGCGGGCAGCCCGCGCAGCGAAGGAACGAACCGGTTCACGCTCCGGCTGTAGTCCTCGTAGGCCGGCCCGAACTTCCCGCGCAGGAACTCCTCCTCGGCCAGGACGATCGAGTAGTACGCCAGGGCGAAGAAGGGCAGCCCCACCAGGTAACCCGCCGGGGAATTCAGGATCAGGCACAGGCCCAGGAACTGGAGCATGTTGCCCACGTACAGCGGGTTTCTCGAGTGGGAGAACAGGCCCTGCACCACGAGGGTGTCCGCGGCGATCGTGCCGCTGATTCCTCCGCGCTTGATGTACGCCAGGCCGATCACCAACACCCGGAGCGTCTGACCGGCGAGCGCCACGGCGATGCCCAGCGCGTCGAGGGCGACGTCCCAGGACTCGCGACCGAATGCCAGGCCGGGGGTAGAGACGAGCAGGACACCCAGAGCGGTCAGGGAGAAAACGAACTTCCGGTACTTGAACAGAAAGCGTCCGAACGAGACGAGGCCGACGGGGGCGACGGTGTCGGTTGCGGCCGTGCTCACTTGCGCGCCAGGAGCCCGCAGAAGTTGTACCACTTGAAGAACACGTCGCACTGCCGGAACCCTTGCTTCCGCACGAGCTCCTTGTTCTCCTCGAGGCGATACGGTACGAGCACGTTTTCCAGGGCTTCCCGTTTCTGGGCGATCTCCAGGTCGCTGTAGCCGTTGCGCTTCTTCATCTCGTAGTAGTGCTTGATGAACAGGCGATTGAAGGTGGAGTCCTCGCCCAGGACCTTCTCCACCAGGATCAGACACCCGTTGTCGACCAGCCCCTCGCGGATCCCGCGGATCAGACGCTCGCGGTACAGCGGACGGATGAACTGCAGCGTCAGGACCATCAGCACGACCGAGCCGTTGGTGATCTGAACCCCCTGGTTCATGTCCGCACGGTGCAGCTCGAATGGCCAGGGGAACGAATCCGCGGCGAGCTTGTGCCGTGCGATCCCCAGCATCTCTTCCGAAGAGTCGATGCCCACGAAGCGGACGTCGTGGCCGGGGGGGAGGTTCTTCGCGATCTCGAGGATGGTCGTCGCCGTCGAGCAACCCAGATCGTAGATCACCGTGCCGGGTGCCGCGAAATCCGCTCCGAGCTCGCCGATCATCCGCTGGATCTCGTCGTAGAACGGGACCGAGCGGGGGAGCATGTCGTCGAAGACGCGGGCCGTCTCGGCGCCGAAGTGGAAGTCGTCGCCCCGCGGCCGCGGCCGCGCGAAGACCTCGTCCCGGAGCCGAGGCACTCCCTCACCCTTCATGGTGGTGCCTCCCTACGCCGACCTCTTCGGCGCGCGCCTCGCCGAGGCCGAGAGCCTCGACGAGCGTCGCACAGGACGTCAGGTCGAGCTGCTGAGCGCCGTCGGAGAGGGCCTGGTCGGGACGGGGATGCACCTCGATCATCAGACCGTCCGCGCCGACCGCCAGCGCCGCCCGGGCGCAGGGCAAGAGGATGTCCCGGCGCCCGAGCGCATGGCTCAGGTCCACGATGACCGGCAGCGACGTCTCGCTCTTCAGCAACGGGACGGCCGAGATGTCGAGGGTGTTGCGGGTCCAGGGCTCGAACGTCCGGATGCCCCGCTCGCAGAGCACGACCGCATCGTTTCCGTGGGACAGGATGTACTCGGCCGACAGCAGCAGCTCCTCGAGCGTGGCCATGAAGCCGCGCTTGAGCAGCACCGGCTTGCCCAGGTGGCCGACGGCTTTGAGCAGCTCCGTGTTGTACATGTTGCGCGCGCCGATCTGGAGCATGTCGGTATGGGCCGCGACGACGTCGAGCGTGGATGTGTCGAGGACCTCGGTCACGGTCACGAGGCCGTGGTGGTCCGCAGCCTCGCGCAGCAGCCGCAGGCCCCGTTCGCGCAGGCCCTGGAACGAGTAGGGGCTGGTCCGCGGCTTGAACGCGCCGGCGCGCAGAACCGTGGCCACGGGCAGTCCGGCGACGAACGAGGCGACCTGCTCCATCTGCTCCGGTGTCTCGACCGAGCAAGGACCGACGAAGAGCACGGGGTGACCGGCGCCGATCGCCACGTCTCCCACGCGCAGGCCGCCCTGCGGCACGAGGTCGCGCCGCCGCACGCGCAGCGCGCTCCGTCGCTCACGGTCCTGGATGTCGAGCGACGCACGGAAGATCGAGCGGAAGATCTCCCGCACTTCTGCCGGTCCGAACGGCCCTCCGACCGCGGACGTCAGGCTCTGCAGCATCTCGAGCTCCCGTTGCGGGTCGTAGCCGTCGAGCCCCTGAGACCGCTTGCACTCGGCGATCTCGAGCACCAGCCCGGCACGTGTCTGCAGCAACGAGAGGATGCTGCGGTTCAGGCGGTCGACCTCCTCGCGAAGCGTCCCCAACCCGCCGTCGCTCATGTGCAGGTCCCTCCTCGGGACGCAGAGCCGCAGCGTAGCGCCGCAATCTGAACGAATCCTGAACGCACGCGATGCACACGGGTCGAATCCCCACGCGTGTTGGAGCGGCTCGAGCGATCGAACCCTCCGCGGTCGCGTGAGCAGGCTCAGGGCGTCTGAGGTTCCTTCAACAAGCGCGCGCGGGTGAGGGTGTGGTCGCCGAGCTTGTCGCGCACGCGGTCCGCCGCGCGGGCGGCGCGGCGCGCCCGATCGGTGCCGGCGTCCTCGAACAGGGTCGCCTGTCCGCTCAGCGCGGGCTCCAGGTTCGAGACACCCAGCCCGAGCAGCCGCACGCCTCGACCGCGAAGCGGCACGCGGGCGCGCAGGATCTCGCGCGCCGCGGCCAGCAGCGGCTCCGCCAAGTCGGTGGGCTCGCCGAGCGTGTGCGCGCGGATCCAGGTCGTGTAGTCGGCCGTGCGGATCTTGAGCCGGACCGTTCGCGCGACCAGGCCGTCCTTGCGCAGCTGCCGCGCGACACCCTCGGCGCGAGCGAGCAGCTCGCGATCGACGGCATCCGCGTCCTGGAGGTCCGCGCCGTAGGTCCGCTCTTCCGAGATCGACCTGGCCTCGCGTTCCGGGTCGACCGACCGGTCGTCCTCGCCCCGCGCCAGCGCTCGCAGGTGCGCCGCCATTCGCTGGCCCACGATCGTGGCGAGGTGCGCTTCTTCGACCCGCAGCACGGCACCGACGGTGTCGATCCCGGCCCGGTGCAGCGGCTGCGCCGTGCGCGGCCCGACCCCCCACAGTCGCTCGACCGGCAGCGGCCACAGCCTGGCCGGCACTTCGGCGAGCGAGATGCGCGTCCAGCCGTCGGGCTTCTCCAGGTCCGAGGCGACCTTGGCCAGGAATTTGTTCGGGGCCACGCCGACCGACGCGCCGAGGCGCTGCTCGGCGCGGATGCGATCCTTGAGCCGCCGAGCGATCGCCATTCCCGCGTCGAGGTCCGCGGCGATCCCGGTCAGATCGACGAACGCCTCGTCGATCGACAACGGCTCGACCCGCGGCGACAGCTCGTCGAGCAGCCGCCGGATGTCGGTCGAGACGTCGAGATAGCGCGACATCCGCGACGCAAGCCACACCGCCTCCGGGCACAACCGCGCGGCGGTGACGGCGGGCATCGCCGAGCGCACGCCGAAGCGGCGCGCCTCGTACGAGCAGGTCGCAACGACGCCGCGCGGCCCGCGATGTCCGACGATCAGCGGAAGGCCCGTGAGCCGTGGGTCGTCACGAACCTCGACCGACGCGTAGAACGCGTCCATGTCGAGGTGCAGGATGACTCGTTCCGTCGGACGTTCTCAGTTGGTGGAGGCGGGCTCGGATCGGCTCTCGAACTTCCCCGTCTTCTGGTTCCAGCGCAGCGAGTCTCGGTGTTCCGTCCACCAGGCGGCCCAGGCCTCGGCGGACAGCGCGGTCTCGACGTCCGTGACCTGGCGCAGGAACATGTGCGCCATGACGTCGGGGTTGCACAGCGCGGCCGGGTCGGTCGCCGGGTCCGCGGGCAGCTCCTTCACCCCGACCTTGGCCAGACAGGTCTGGACCAGGGCCTCCTTGGCCGGACTCGGGCCGAGCGATCGGATCAGCAACTCGATCGCCAGCGGATCGAACAGCTCGTCCTCCCCGCCGGCATCCGATCGGTAGCGCGGCTCGACCTCGGCAGGGGCCCCGCCGTTCAGGTAGCTGTTCCAGGTCCGCTGCAGGGCTGCGAGATCTTCCGGTGCGGCGCCGGGCTTCACGTAGCCGAAGCTCTTCTCCGTCACTGTGCGCAAGAGCCAGTTCGCGCGCCCGGCCACCGTGAACACGTCGTCGTAGACCACGAACCCGCGCCCGGGAAACACGAGGTCACCCGCGCGGATCCGCTCCCACTGGATCAAACGGTAGGTGGACTCGAGACGCGTCAGCGTAGGATCCGTGAGCTGCGCCGCGACCTGGCCGAGGAACTCCCGGTTCCCCGCGTACTCCTTCGCTCCCGCCACGACCTCGCACGCTTCGGGCCAGGTCTTCAGCTCGCGGTTGAGCTTCAGGATCTCCGCGGGTGTCTTGTTCGTCGCGGCTTCCCAGCGCCGCTTGGTCATCCCCTCGAGATCGCGGGGGCTCCAGTAACCGAGCGGGCCTTCGGCGTGCGTGAGCGGAACGACCGTGGCAAGGGCCAGCATGCACAGTACGGAGCGGGGAGTCGGCTTCACGAAGACCTCCTGAGCCCGGAACGGAGGTTGTACTCGCAACTCGTCCAGCGGGCAACCCGCTCCTTCAGAGCTGGAGCACCAGAGACCCGACCAGGGGAGCGGAGGCCAACGCCCGATGCGCCTCGGACGCCGCGGCGAGGTCGAAGATCCTGGCGACCCTGGGGCGCAGGCCGTGCCGCTCCACCAGGTCGACCAGCCGGCCGAGCTGCGGGCACTGTCCTTCGAGCGCCACGTGCCGCACGCCCGGGCGGGCAACCGCGGTGAGGTCGGTCGTGGCCACAACTCCTCCCGGGCGCACGAGCTCGAGTGCGCGACCGAGATCCATGTCGCCGAGCGAGCCAACGACCAGGTCCACGCCGCCGAGCTGCGCCGCCTGTCCCGCGTCCGGGACAACGGCTGCGGCGCCCAGTGCGACCGCGTGATCGTGGATCGCCTCCGCTGCGACCGCGCGCACGGTCGCGCCCGCAGCCCGGGCCAGGCCGATCGCGAACGGTCCCACGCTCCACGGTGGGTCCCACACGACCACGCTGGCGACGCGCAGAAGTTCGAGATCCCCGAGCGCGGCGAGCGCCAAGAGGCCCGGCAATGGCACCGCGGCAGCCTCCTCGTACAGGAAGCGGGTCGGCATGCGTGCCACCCGGGTCTCCGACAGGACGACGTGCTCGGCGTAGCAGCCCCGGTGCGTCGTCTCGTCGAACGTGCAGGCAACGACACGCTCCCCACGCCGTACGCCAGCGGTGCCCTCGCCGATCGACTCGATCACACCGGCCGCCTGCCAGCCTGGAACGAGCGGGAACGCAGGCTCGGCGGCGGTGCGGAGCCGGCCCTGGCACAGCGCGGCGTCGAGCGGGTCGACCCCGGCCGCGACCACGCGCAGCAGCACCTCGCCGAACCCCGGCCTCGATCGCGGGAGATCGAGGAGACCCAGCTCGGCCGGCCCGCCGAACCGCTCGATGCCGATCGCTCGCATCCCGTACCCCCGGTCCAGCTTAGAATCGACGTCACGAGGTGCGCCATGGGTCGAACCGCGTCCCTGACCATCGATGGGGGGGTCGGCACCGTGCGGCTGGCCCGGCCTCACGGCAACGCGATCAACGCCGAGCTGGTCGCGGACCTCCACGCAGCTTGCCGGGAGGTCGAAGATACTGAGGCGGTGGCGGGTGTTCTCCTCGCGGCGGCGGGCAAGCTGTTCTGTCCTGGGCTCGACTTGCAGGAGCTGGTCGAGCTCGACCGGCACGCCATGGAGCGGTTCGTGACCGACTTCAACGCCTGCGTGCTCGCGCTCTACGCCCTATCGAAGCCCGTCGTGGCCGCGATCGCGGGTCCCGCGCTCGCCGGTGGCTGCGTGCTCGCGATGACTGCGGATCGTCGCGTTCTGGGCCAGGGGACACGCATCGGCCTGAACGAGGTTCGCGTCGGCGTGCCGTTCCCGTACGGTGTGGCGCGAATCCTGTCCGAACAGGTGCCGCGGACCCAGCTCGAGGAGCTGGTGCTGCTCGGCAACAACTACGAGGGCGTGGAAGCGGTGCGGGTCGGTCTGGCCCACGAGGTCCAGGCGATCGACCGGGTGGAGCCGCGCGCGCGAGAGCTGCTGGCCGAGTTCGCCGCCCGGGATCTCAACGCGCTACGGGTGACCAAGCGTTACCTGCGCTCCGCGACGATCGAGTCGATTCGGGCGAACGAGGCGACGCACCTGGCCGAGTTCCTCGACGGCTGGTTCCGACCGGCCACCCGGAAGCGCGTGCTCGGCATCGTCGAGGAGCTGCGCCGCCGATAGGGGGAGGCCCCCAACTCCTTGCTCGCCACGGCTCCGCGGCCTACCTTCCACCACGCATATATCGAAAGTCGACATTTAATATATGTAATTGGTCGTGGGGCCGACCACACGGAGCGGCGTCGCCGTGCATGAGTCGCGAAGGTCCGTGCCGGGCCGGGGCGAGAGATGACCGACCTGCGCCGGCACGCGCCGCACGGCGTACTCGTCGCCCTCCTCCTCGGACTGCAGCTCGCAGGCGCCCTCGAGCCGCTCGATCGTCGCGCCGCAGACACACGGTTCTCCTTCATCACGCGGGAAGCGAGCTCGGCCGTCACCGTGGTGACGATCGACCCGCGGAGCCTGGTCGAGCTCGACGTGTGGCCGTTCCCTCGCGGTTACCACGCCACGGTCCTCGGGAACCTCCTCGCCGCCGGGGCGACGAAGGTCGCGTTCGACGTCGACTTCAGCTCGCGCTCGACCGCGGACGAGGACGTCGAGTTCGAGCGAGCGCTCGAGGCGGCGGGCGGGCGCGCCGTGCTACCCGTGTTCGGCCAGCACCACGACGGCGGTCCCCCGGGCGGACGCATGGCGTTGACGCGTCCACTCCCGCAGTTCGCGCGCCACGCGCGCCTCGCTTCGATCAACGTGGTCCCTGACCCCGATGGCGTGACGCGGCAGTACCCGCGCGGCGGACAGTACTTCGGGCAGCCGGTGCCCTCGCTCGCCGTGACGGTGCACGACGAGTGGAAGTCGGACGGCGTGTTCCACCTCGACTACGGTATCGATGCGGCGTCGATCCCGCGATTGTCCTTTGTCGACGTGCTCTCCGGTCGCTTCGATCGGCAGCTCGTGCAGGGGCGCGCGGTCATCGTCGGCTCGACGGCCGTCGAGCTGGGCGACCAGCTGTCGGTTCCGCGCTATGGGACGTTGCCCGGTGCGGTCGTGCAGGCGCTGGCCGTGGAAGCGTTGGCCCAGGGTCGCGACTTCGTGCGCAGCTCCACCTGGATCTCGGTTCTGCTGGCGCTCGGGCTGGGACTCGTCGCCGTGGTCGTCGTCGAGCTCGCGAGCTGGCGCACCGCACTCCTGCTGGCGCTCGCGCTCGTCGTGGCCCTGCTCGGCGGGGCGGTCGTGCTGCAGTGGACCGGCCGGGTTCTGCTCGACATCGCGGCCCCGGTGCTGACCGTGGCCGGCGTGGCCACGCTCTCCTTCGTGCAGCGCCTCGATCGCCGGGCGGTCGGCCTGCTGATGATGAGCCGCCAGGTCCGCGAGAGCGAGCATCTGATGCGCCACGTCGTGTCGCACGGCTTCGACGCCATCGTGACGCTGCGCGAAGACGGCAGCGTGATGACCTTCAACCGGGTGGCGCAGAAGATGTTCGGCTGTACCGAGGAAGAAGTGGTCGGCCGGAACATCGCCGACTTCATCAAGCTCCCGCACGCGGAGACGCGGGGCCGGGGTCCGGCCGACGCGCGGAACCACCGCGCGCTCTACGAAACCGACGGGCGCTCGGCCGACGGGCGTCGGTTCCCGATCGAGCTGGCCGTGACCTGGGTCGTCGCCGAGGGCGCGCGGCGCCGCGTGATGTTCCTGCGCGACATCACCGAGCGCAAGGCCCAGCAAGAGGCGCTGCGCCACCAGGCGACGCACGACGCGCTGACCGACCTGCCGAATCGCAATCTGCTGCAGGAGCGCATCGAGGAGGCGCTCGCCGCCGCACGCCGGCAATCGTGGTCCGTGGCCTTCCTGCTCCTCGATCTCGACCGGTTCAAGGAGATCAACGACACGCTGGGCCACCACGTGGGCGATCTGCTCCTGCGCAAGATCGCCCGGCGGCTCGAATCGGCGATCCGCGAATCGGACACGATCGCCCGCCTGGGCGGCGACGAGTTCGCCGTGCTCCTGCCCGCCACGGCGATCGAGAAGGCGCGGCAGCTCGCGCGCAAGCTGATCCAGTCGCTCGAGGAGCCGTTCCATGTCGAGGGGCTGTCGCTGCAGGTCGAGACCAGCGTGGGGATCACGATGTATCCCGAGCACGGCAACGCCTCGACCGTGCTGATCCGGCGCGCCGACGTGGCGATGTACGTGGCCAAACGCCAGCGAGTCGGGGTGGCGGTCTACGATCCGGAGCAGGATTTCACCAGCACCCGCCTGCTCGCGTTGACGAGCGATCTGCGCCGGGCGATCCAGGACGGCGAGCTGGCGCTGCACTACCAGCCCAAGATCTCGGCCCGCAGCGAGCGCTCGGCCGGCGTCGAGGCGCTCGCTCGCTGGCGCCACCCCGAGCATGGCGACATCGCCCCCGACGAGTTCATCGGCCTGGCCGAGCACAGCGGGCTGATCCGGCCGCTGACGCGCTGGGTCATGGAGACGGCGCTCCGGCAGTGCGCGGAATGGCGCCGCCTGGGCATCGACCTGCCGCTCTCGATCAACCTCTCGGCGCGCAATCTGCTCGACGATGCCCTGCCCAAGACCCTGAGCGACCTGCTGGCCACGCACGGACTTCCGCGCGGGACGGTGACGCTCGAGATCACCGAGAGCGTGATCATGGAGGACCCGGTCCGGGCCCAGGAGGTGCTGACGGAGCTCCACGAGCTGGGCGTGACGATCTCGATCGACGATTTCGGCACCGGCTACTCCTCGCTGGGCTACCTGCGCAAGCTGCCGGCCGAGGAGCTGAAGATCGATCGTTCGTTCGTCGAGGAAATGGACCGGCGCCCCGAGGATCGCAAGATCGTGCGCTCGACGATCGAGCTGGCGCACAACCTGGGCCTGCGCGTCGTCGCCGAGGGCGTGCAGAGCGGTCAGGTGTGGGAGGAGCTGAAGCGTCTCGGCTGCGACGTTGGCCAGGGCTATTTCTTCAGCCGTCCTCTCGTGGCCGAGCGCGTCGTCGAATGGTACCGCGAGCGCGAGGAACAGAGCGTGGAGGCGACCGAGGCCGGATAGACGGACCGGTCGTCCTAGGCCCGCACCGGCGCGCCGATCCGCTCGTAGCGCATGTTGCGGCGCACGGCGAGGAGCCCGGCGTCACGGATCGCGGCCACGATCGCCGGCTCGTCCATCTCGTGCACCGTGCCGGCGGCCGAGACGACGTTCTCCTCGATCATCGTGCTGCCCATGTCGTTCACGCCGAAGGCCAGCGAGGCCGCGCCGATCTTCGGTCCCTGCGTGACCCACGAGGCCTGGACGTTGTCGATGTTGTCGAGGAACACCCGCGCGACGGCCAGCGTGCGCAGGTACTCGGCGCTCGTGGCCTCGCTCCCGCCCAGCTCGGTGTGCTCGGCCTGGTAGGTCCAACCGATGAAGGCGGTGAATCCGCCGGTTCGGTCCTGCAGGTCGCGCAGGCGCGAGAGGTGCTCGATCCGGTCGGCGCGGGTCTCGACGTGCCCGAACATCATCGTCGCCGTCGAGCGCAGGCCCTGCCGGTGCGCCTCTTCCATCACGCCGAGCCATTCGTCGGCCGAGCACTTGTTGCGGGCGAGCTGCCGGCGGACACGGTCGACCAGGATCTCGGCCCCGCCGCCGGGGACCGAGTCGAGCCCGGCGGCCTTCAGACGCGCGATCGCCTCCTCGAGCGGGATGCGCGACGACCGGTGGATGTGCACGATCTCGGGCGGTGACAGCGCGTGCAGCCACAGGTCGGGGAACGTGCGCTTGAGCCGACGGAACAGCGCCTCGTACCACTCGATGCGCAGCTCCGGATTGTGTCCGCCCTGGAGCAGGATCTGCTTGCCGCCCAGCTCGTACGTCTCGCGGATCTTGCGCTCGATCTCCTCGACCGGCAGCACGTAGCCCTCGGCGTGATGCGGCGGCCGGTAGAAGGCGCAGAACGAGCAGAACGCGTTGCACACGTTGGTGTAGTTGACGTTGCGGTCGATGATGTAGGTCACGACCCGGTCCGCGTGCTTGCGCCGGCGCACGACGTCGGCCAGCGCGCCGAGCGTGGGCAGGCGCTCGTGCTCGAGGAGCAGCAGCGCCTGGCCGGCGGTGATGCGTGTTCGCCCGAGCACCGCATCGGCCACGGTGTCGAGGTCGGGGCGCAGCGGGTCCGAGCGCATCGTCGACCTCATCGGCTCGCCGCCTCGTGACATGCGGTCCAGCGCGTCAGCGCGAGACGCAGCGTCGGCGCCTCGGCCACGAGACCGAGACGCGCCGCGGCGCCGAGGAAGCGCCGGATCCCGTCCAGCTCCGCCGCGCCGAGCCGGTACTGGATGTTCTCGCGCAGGTAGCGCCGAGCGAGCTCGGGGTCGCGACGGCCGCGCCACTCGTACGCCTCGGCGATGGCGTCGATCGCGCGCGAGCCCTCGCGACGCGAGGCGTGCAGCAGGCCGTAGAGCTCCCGATCCAGCACGCCTTCCCGCGCGGCCCAGGCCGCGAAGACGAAGGGCAGCCCGGTCGTGGCCGTCCAGGCCTCGCCCAGGTCGACCCCGTGGGTGCCCGCGGGTGGGGGCTCGTAGAGCGCCTTGTCGCCGATGCGCACGGTGGCGTCCGCATCCGCCTCGACCAGCGCCGGGCGCACGCGCCACACGTCGGCCAGGAGCACGCGGGCCAAGACGTTGCTCGTGCGCGACTCGGGATCGAGCGCGAGCGTGGCGATCGACTCGAGCGGGCGTCGCGCCACGAGCAGCACCGAGCGGGCCGGACCGCGCGTCGTGATGCCGAGGCCCGGGACGATCTCGAGACCGGGGATCCGCGCCAGCTCGATCACGGGCAGCAGACCCACGTCGAGCTCGCCCGCGGCCAGCCGGCGCGAGACCTCGGCCGGAACGTGGTGCGAGAGCTCGAGCCGCTCGGCGCCCAGCCCGCGCTCGAGGCCCCACACGAGCGGCCGCGCGTTCAGGTAGTCGACCGAGCCGATGCGCAGCTTGGCCACGATCGCGGCGCGACTCACGCCGCTCGGGGCGCGTCGAAGCGCGCGAGCTCGCCGTACAGGCTGTCGCGCTGGATCGGCACGCGGCCGGCCTCGCGGATCAGCCGCAGCAACGACTCCATGTCGAGGCCCACCGGGGTCTTCGCGCCCGCCATGTGCACGATCTTCTCTTCGACCACGGTGCCGTCGATGCAGTCGGCGCCCAGGTTCAGCGCGGTCTGGGCCACGCGCGGCGTGAGCATGATCCAGTACGCCTTGATGTGGTCGAAGTTGTCGAGCATCAGGCGCGACACGGCGACCGTCAGCAGGTCGTCGAAGCCCGTCGGCCCCGGGAGGTGCGAGAGCTCGGTGTTCTCCGGATGGAACGCGAGCGGGATGAAGCACATGAACCCGCCGGTCTGGTCCTGCAGCGCGCGCAGGCGGCACAGATGCTCGACGCGCTCGTCGAGCCGCTCGATGTGACCGTAGAGCAGCGTGGCGTTCGAGCGCAGCCCGTGCTCGTGGGCCGTGCGCACGACCTCGAGCCAGCGTTCGGCCGAGATCTTCTTGCGGTAGATCTCCTGGCGCACGCGCTCGACCAGCACCTCGGCCCCGCCGCCGGGGAGCGAGCCCAGACCCGAGGCCTTGAACTCCTCGAAGATCTCGGAGAGCGGCTTCTTGAAGCGCTTGGAGAAGAAGTCGTACTCGGCGGCGGTGAACGCCTTGACGTGCATCTCGGGACGCAGCGCGCGGATGCCGGTGATCAGGTCGGTGTAGAACTCGTAGGGGTAGTCCGGGTTGTGCCCGCCGACGATGTGCACCTCGGTCAGCGGCTCGGCAAGGCGCGCCCGCACCTCGTCGAGACAGCGCCCGAGATCCCAGGTCCAGCCCTGCTCCTTGTCGCGGTAGGGGCGGTAGAACCCGCAGAACTTGCAGTCCACGGTGCAGACGTTGGTCGGGTTGAGGTGCATGTTGCGTACGAAGTACGCCGCGTCGCCGTTCTTGCGCTCGCGCACCAGGTTGGCCATCGCGCCGACCGCCATCAGCGCCTTCGACTCGAACAGGCGCACCCCGTCGTCGAAGGACAGGCGCTCCTCGCGCACGACCTTGTCGTAGAGATCGCTCAGGCCTGCGGTCTCGACCAGCGCTTCGACGACACGGGACACTTGGTGGCTCCTGTTCCGGCGCAAACGGTGGGCGCATTATAGGAACGCTGGCGGAACCGGGTCAAACCGGCGAGCGCCTCCAAGGGCCAGGCGCGCACGCGCGCGGGCGGGCCGGCGACGGTACCATGGCTCCGTGGCCAGGCGGTGACGTGTGCCACGGTGAGCAGGCCGAATACCGCCCCTGTGGTCATGACATAGGCTCTCAACGGAACGCCTCCAAGATGATCCAACGGATCGGGTGATTTGGGGTCAGAACGGTATAGAGGGTCTCTCCGATCAAGCAGATGAGACCCAGGATCACGGTCACGCTTCGTTCCCCTCTGAGCGAAGCGATCACGAGCGCCACGAGCCCGGCTGGGATGAGGAGGACCTTGAGGAATCCCAAGAACACGGACAGCAACGCCTCCAAGGAGGGATGCCCTCCGGTCGGCAGAAACGTCCCGATGGCGAACGCCAGGACGTCGACCGCCATCGCGGCGCACAGACACCACAGCCAACGCGTGGCCTGGCTCGTGGCCCCTGCGGTCCATCTCGTCGCCAAGAACGGAACGATCAGCACGATCATGATCACGAAGTCGACGAAGTTGAAGTAGTTCCAGATGCGGATCTGGACCGGCGCGAAGAACAGATTGACGGCGAGGACATAGGCCGGGACCAGGGCGATCGACCGCACCACGTCCACGATCTAGCTCAGAGGTTGGCCGCGGCGCACCACGACGGGCGATCCGTCCGCGATGAAGGCGGTGCTCGGCGAGCGTGAAAGCGCTTCGACGAACTCGGTTCCGTAGAGCGATGACACCTCGCACTCGAGCGCCGCCGCCGTTGCCCGCCACACACGCCACCGCGGGTGCTCGACCTGATACTCGACCGTGGAGTGGTCTCGCGGCCTCGAATAACCCCAGTAGTGTTCCGTGATGAAGGTCTCTTCAGTCTCGTCGGAGCACAACGTGGGTGACCCCGAGAAGCTGACCGAAACGCCTTCCCAGGCCCCGAGATGCCGCCACTGGTAGGCAACGGTCCTGGTACCCGCTTCGCTCGAGGGGCCAACCGAGTGCCGCATCGGGAGGGCGATGTAGTTCTCGCCGTAGACGTGGCGTGCCACGAACGCGATGGCCCGCCGCGGCACGAGCTCTTTGACGAAGACCACGCCGCGACGCCATGCCCCCTCGGCCTTCCGCCGCACGTAGAAGCGCAGATTGACCTCCTCGAAGTTGCGGTGGAGCGGGATCGGCATGCCGAGCACCCGCGTGTTGAGGAACTGGAACCCCACGATGCTCACGAACGTCCGCCCGGCCCAGAAGTCGAGCTCACATCCGACGGGGACGTGCCGCGCCAGAATCGAAGGGTCGATCTCGTAGTTGAGCATGGCGAGAAACCGCCAATCGGCCGACAAGAAGCGCGGCTGCGGAGTCATGCCCCGGCCTACTTGCGCCGCGGTCGCTGCTTCGCCGAAACCGAGCGAATGATGAGCTTGCCGCCTCCGCCCTTTTGCCGCGGCATGTCAGCCGAAGCCACCGCGGCGGCAAGCAGCGCCTCGACCTCGGGACGCAGGCGGTGCACGGCCGCGGCGAGGTCGCGGCCGGGGACCTCCGCGCCGTCGATCCGGAAGCGCTCGGTCCAGCGTTCGAGGTGCGGCGAGGTGAAGGTGCC
>Ga0180063_1000040_pt1 | contig 29962 bp, 51 predicted proteins | sample EasRivT47_16_10D_FD_121776 | JGI IMG/M metagenome (GOLD analysis project Ga0180063, IMG submission 121776) | Soil microbial communities from meander-bound floodplain in the East River, Colorado, USA - East River metaG ERMLIBT47_16_10D | ecosystem: Environmental > Terrestrial > Soil > Floodplain ...
ACTGCAAACCGCAGAATATCCCCGATGGCGGCACGGCCAGGTTGATCTTCGGCCAAGGTAGTAACTACGTCGAGTTTCAAGACTGCGCCATTGCCGGTTCTTTCGTGCGGCCCTACTCCGGGGCGATGCCCCTAATGGCTGTACATATCCATGATCGGCGGTGGCGCTGGAAGTTTACGGTTGTCAACGGTCACTACAACGTCCGCACCCCGGAAGGATTGGTTGACCCGGCCACCAAGAAGGAAACCAGCGAACTCGCCACGCTGATTCTGCAAGCAATGGGCGAGACGAATATCACCGTGGACTCGATGCCGACTGGAGTTTACCCGCCGGCCGATTGGGTCAATAAGAGAGCAGATTTAGCGCTGCAAGAGCTATGCGACTACATCGCCTGCGACGTGGTTCTGAACTGGCAGTCGAATGGTGTTGAGATTCATCCGCTGGGAACCGGGAGTACAACCCAAGAGTTGCAAACGGCCAAGTACACGCACGTCCCGCGTACCAACGTGCCAGCCACGATCGAGGTCCGCACTGGCCCTTGCCGCTGGCAGACCAAGCTCAAGTTGGCAGCCGTGATTCGCGCCTCCACCGGCAATCCACAGAAACGTATTAACGACGCGGCCCCTAGCGGTTTCTGGCAAACGCAGTCTGTGTTTTCCTTTCAGTCGATCACCGATTCTCTAGCTCGCGCCTTGTGCTTCGGAGAAATGTGGCGGCTGTACCGAGTGGTTGGGCAATCCAACGGTACGATCCAACCGCCGTTCTGCCAACTGCCGATTTCCGCAGTGGATCAATACCTGCTCGAAGACCACTTGATCGAATCGGAAATTGACTTGGAGGGCTACAAGCGGCAGATGCCGGCTTATCTCACGGGTTCAATCTGGGCGTTCACGGACCTCCCCAACAACTGCACCGAGCAATACCTGCCGATTCAGTTCAAGTTGCACAAAGACCGCCGGCTGGTCGAGTTTGAGCATCCGGTTCACGCCTTCAACGACAGCGCGCAACCGACTGAGCCGACGCTGTATCTGATTACTTCGTACAAGCTGGAAGCCACGGATGGCGAGTTGGTTCATCTCCGCAAGTTCGCCAATACAGGATCGACCACGGGCGGCACGTTGATCCTGGAGCGGCCTGAAATCTTCCCGATCTATAACAACGTCTTCATTGCCGGTTCGCAGTCCAACACTGAGCAGCAGGCTTTCACGGAGGCCGAAGCCTACGTGCAGTTGTTCCTGCGCAAGTACCAAAACCCGTTTGCCAGCGAAGTCACTTATCCAGGTTTCGTGCCGGGACTCTTGGATGGGAATCTGGCGGCAATCAAATGGAACCTGAGCGGCAATTCGGTGCCGTACACGGTGGCTTATGAACACGAGGAATTAGACGTATCCGCAGTTAGCCGGAATGAGCGCAGGCGGCGTGAGAAGTTGGATGCCTTAGCGGAGCCTGTGCCGTGAGTCCAACCGATTACATGCGCTCGCCGTTCTTTCTGAACCAGAACTGGTTACAGGTGGCCAACTCCAGCGGCGAGGTGATCCCGCCGTTCTCGGTGGTCTATAACTATTCCCCGGCTGTGGCCAATAACAACTTCGGGTTCTATGTAGATAAGCCCAATGCGGCCAGCACTGACTTCTATCTAGATTACTTTGTCACTGGTCCATACGCCATCGCCGCTGCCAGCGGGGCCGAGGGGATCGCTAGTAGCCTATCGTCGATTGGGTTCGTGCGAACTAACGGCAGCCCGACGGCCGGTGCGGTGTGGGGACCTAAACACGACCAGTTCACGCTGGAATCGAATTACTATGGCTTCTTCATGCATAGTAATTCCACGACGATCAACGGCTACACGGTGGCCTTAGCTAAACAGGTCGGCTTTGATGAGATCATCGGTAAGACGGACGCCTCCTGTCAGAACGCCGCATCAGTCACTGTGAGTGTTTACGGGGCCGCTGCTGCCGGCAGCGAGACTGACACTGGTGCCAACCTCACAAGCTGCTTTAACAGGGGACGTTACATCTACTCCGGCGAGTGGGTGAGAGTCACTGGACTTCACGGTGTTTCCTATGTCTTGCCAGCCAGCGGTTCGCAGCTCTTACGTGGGCAGACAGACGCGGCCATTGCTAAGGATGCCAGCGGAACCGTGAGCGTCTATACCGATGGCGGCTCTGACACTGGAGACAACATCACTGCCACCAATCTTATCGCCTCAATCACAGCCAGCGGTAAGGATGTTCTGGTGGAATGGTGTAACGGGACGTACTTCATCGTTGCCTGCGAGTGTCCGATCTGATGACGCGCCGACAGAAAATCTGCGTACTGAGGAGATTCTGGTTCCCAGCTATTGGAGCGTTCGCTTGCCTCGCATGGTGGCCAGAGTTAGCGATGGCCGTGCTACCAATGTTCTGGTGCGAGATGTGCGGCTCCGAAGCCGGAGATAGCTGCTGCTGCGACACTGGAACTCTATCCTCGGAGGTCGAGCTGGAGTTCTCTGGAGTGGCCGCTGGGGGATTCTGCCCATCCTGCACTGACTTCAACAGTCAGGTTTTTACACTAGCAAGCCCCGGAATTACAGGTTGCGCAGGAGGCGAAGAAGCCTGCGCATTTGATTTAGGACCGACAACTGACCACCCCTGTAGTGGTGGTTCACTGTCCTTTACCTTTATTTTCAGGTGGGTATGCGCAAGCGGAGCCTCAGCGTCGGATTCATATGTGCTCATCGGCTGCCCGTCGGCCGTGTCTTTTGGCGCGCAGGCAGATAATCCCCAAGACTGTAGCGCGCCATTCGCTATGCCCAATGTTTCCGATACCGATTCATATTGCGATTGGTCTGGCGCTACCGCCACTGTCACACCCATATGAAATGCAACTTTCAAGCAACCGGAACTCTCAACGATAAGGGGCGTGAGCTTATCAAGTGCAAGAGGTGCGGACACGTTGGCCGAATGCCAAGGAGCGGCAGACCGGAAGGCAACCACCGCGACTGCCCCTCTTGGCCGCTGCTTGAGGATATCGGGGAATGGGCCTCAATTCTGATCGAGGCTACATTCGGCATTAAGCCGTGCAGGAAATGCGGCCAAAGGAAGGCCGCCCTCAACACCGCCGGCCAAAAACTCCGCGACCGACTCAACACGATCTGGCAAAGAATCAGGGGCATCTTCGAGGCCAAAGAGTTATAATTTCACCCGTACACAAGGAGACTGATAATGCCACTCCCTTACGAACAACCCTTCCGACAGAGACAGCGCCCAGGCATCTTGGGATACGTGCCCAATAGCGGCGGTTATGGATACCGCCACCCTGGGCCTCTCAATGGGGCTGACAGGAACCTAATTCGATCTTCACTGGAGGCTGGCGGGATTCGCGATCCCAACGACCAATCTCCAAGTTATGCACCAATTCCGAGAAGCTCTCAGTCTAGTGGCGGCATCGTGCCTGGTAATTGGCTGAATCCAGAGGTGTATGGCCCGCACGCTAATGAGCCGTGGTTTCGGTCTGGTCGCCTAAGTCCTCCAACTCCAGAGGGTGATCGCGCTCGGGCTTATCAGGCTCAGAACCAGGGACTCCTTGGAGCTGGTGCTGGTGGCATGCGTCCTATTGCCACGCCCTACAGTGGGATGCCGAAGACTCCCGCCACAGATGAAGCTGGCAGGCCGCTTTCCGCTGCCGGACCTGGGCACTACACAAAACCTTGGGACATTATGAATAAGGCCAATGCTGATCGCTACAGGGGTATCATTAGCGAGGAGGAATACAATCAGGCCAAATTGCAATGGGATGAGTACAAGCGGTCTAAGGGAATCGCTGATCCGGCTCAATCCAGCGCGGCCCCCAGCGGGACTCTTGATGTTCCCAGGAACGCTAACGGTGTGGCGCAAGGTTTTGAGCCTGAGCCAGCCATGAATCAAGGCGCATACCCAACGACTTACGGACGTTTCAGCGAAGCCGATGGCATCACGCCTGATGTGCTCCGTAAAAACATTCAGGGGCAGTCAACTGACTACTGGGGAAATGTTCTTCGCCCAGCAACTCCAACCCTCGAATCTGGCCCCTACGGCGCAATGCCTCTCCAACGGCAAGGCGGCCAGTTGACTAACTACGGTGCCGGCCAGTTGAACCAAGCCAGCCGAAACTACCTGGGCGACCAGAACTACATGCCACGCACGACCGTTGGGGGAGCCTACGGGCAACACCCCGATTACGACGCAATGGCCGCTGAGGCCGAGCGAGACGCTGCGCATAACCTCAGCCAAGGTCCAGGGGCCGGACCTACCAGGCTCATGGCAGCCGCCAGCAGACGAGGCATCCTTGGAGCAATCCCGCATTCGTCCTACGGAGCCACCAGCGGCATGGTCATCGACTCCACGGGCCGTCCCCGTCCTGGCTGGGTGGATAACTACGCTGGGAACACTGGGGCGGTGGGGCAGGAGGACGTGCAACGTGGCCTAGCAGCCGTCTACAACCAAGGAGGGCGAACCATCAGCCCATCTGGCCAGATGCGACTCTCCCCAGGCAGCCAGCAATACGATGCCACCCAAAGGGCCGGTGAAGTCTTTGACGCCCGCCGTGGCGGCCTGGAAGCCCGTGTAGCGGACTACGAGGCCCGTACAGCGGGTGGCGGCAATAGGGCACGCAGGCTGGCTAACTACGAGATGAAGCGTGGGAGGCAGCAGGAGGACATGCAGCAGCGTCAGATGGCCTACCTGATGCAAACGAACCCCCGGCTGGCTGTCCAGATGATGGGGCTACAGCAGCAGGGGCAATACCAGCAGGGCATGCTGGGGGTCCAGCGAGAAGGCTTGCAGGCACGAGAGAGGATTGCTGGTGCTGGTCTTTCGTCTCAGGAGAAGATTGCCGGGATGCAGGGCGAGAATCGGTTAGGGCTGGCTCAACTGGCCGGTCAGAACGCGATGGGACTTGCCGGCTTGCAAGGACAAACCCAGAAGGACGTTGCCGGTTTGCTGGGGCAGAACCAAATGGGGCTGGCGGGGTTGCAGGCGACGACGCAAAAGGAGATCGCGGGGATTCAGGGGAAGAATCAGATTGGGGCTATTGAGGCGGCGCGCGACCCGATGGCGCAGTCCAAGTTTAACATCGAGGCTATTCGAGGCTTGGCCGAAGTGGCGAAGACAAACCCGGCGCTGGCCAGGGAAATGGCTGCACAAGTTCCTGGCTTGCTTGGAGGTGCTGGCGGAGCAGCGGGTGGCGGTCAGGCAGGTCAAACTGGCGGACTGCTCAATGCACTGAATCCACCGGGCGCTCACCTTGGCGGGCTGGTCAACGAATCGCAGTACGCTGAACTTAAAAATGGCATGGGAGATCCGCAGTGGGTCGAGGGAAAGCTAAAGAGCTTCGGCCTAAAAGATTGGGACATCAACTTGGCGCTGAACCGCCTTTACGCGCCAGATACGATCATGCCTTGGTATCGACAAACTGGGCATCCATCCGGCCTGCTGACCACACCCGGCTTTGTGAACCCGAAGACCGGCCAACCCGGTTACGATCCGCTTATTTTCGGAAACTCTTTAACACCCAAAGCAAAACGCCAGTAAGCACAAAAGATGCAGCAGAAGTTATGCACAGAAGCCAGATGATCGGGCGAGGAAAGAACGGCATTGCCACGATAGAAGCCGCCGCTAGTACAAAGCAAAGTGGCGTAAGCAATGTAAACCTTGGTGCGACTAACTCCGCTCTGATCGGCGCTTCTGGGCTTTGATATGGATTCTCGGAAAACTGATTGGGTGTCATTAAAGCCATGATGGGTAAGTCGTAAAGGAAAAGCAATGGCCAACCCACTACAAGCGGCGGTATTTCGTCCGTATGACGATGATGAAGATGAGCGTCAGTCGATACTCGGCAGGCTCGGTTCCACCGCTTTAAGCGGTCTGTCGCGAGTAGCCAACCTGCTCTCGGTCCCTGGATCAATGATCCAAAACGCGCTGGCGTTTGAGAACCCGTTTGCGCCTCTGCTTCATCCGACGACCAGCGAGGGACGCATCGGAGGACGCGGGTTGCTTCGTAAGTATGGATTGGTCGGACAGGACGATTCGACAGCAAATTGGTGGGCTGGTCTGGGAGCCGACGTGCTCTTAGACCCAACCACCTATCTCGGCCCAGGATTACTCACCAAAGCCGCCGGCACTGGCGTCAAGGGACTCGGCGCAGCCAGCAAGGTATCGAAGGCTGCGCAGGCTGGCGGCGGACTTCTCAATGTCGGGCTTCCATTTACGAAGGGCGCGGAGATTCTGACCGGCGCAGCATCGCAAGGTGCAGCCGACTCGCTCCGCAAGGCAGCCGAGTATCTCGGCACGTCGTACCCAATGCGTTCAGCTCTGCAAGTTTTTGACTCCGCCAAGATGGGCAAGATCACTCCCGAAGGCCAGCGCATCGGCGAGGAAATCTTTGAGACGCAAACGCACGGCGGGCAGCAAGTCCGCGCACTGACGACTGACATCGCACGCTCGATCGAGAAGGCCGGCGGCGCGACGCCAGCCGGCGGAGCAGTACTGCGAAAGGAAATCGAAACCGGAATCCCGTCCGGTGCGCCAGTGTCGGACGAAGCAACCAAGCTCGCGGATATGTTCTCGACCTACCGCACCAAGAACGAGTGGGCTGGACTCAAATCGTTCGATCTGGACGACGACATCGGTTATGCGATGCGCCAGTTAAACGAAAACCTGCTTGACGCGCCAAGTTCCGACAAGGTGTTCGGCCCGTTCTCATCCACGTCGTCGAAGGATGTTAGCCGCCTTCAACTGCTCAAGGGCTTCAAAGAGGGAACCGAAGACGTAAATAAGCTGTTCGCCGATCAGGGACTAAAGGGAAAAGTGAATACATGGAACCAGCAACTTGAAGCGGCTCGCGTCGCCGGTCAACCGCAAGCGGCACTGAACACGCTCAAGAAGCAGGCCCAGCAGGATATCCAGCAGCACATCTCTGCCAATCACGGTTCGCAGATTCTCCAGACGTACCAGCCCAACAAAAACGGCAAGAAGCTCTGGCTCGATTCCTACGGAAAGCGAGTCTGGTCCAAAACCCAACCACAAGGCGGGAGCGCCGTGCTAAAGGATCGGCATCAGGGCTTGGCGTCGATGGCGCTCGACTCTCCCAAGTGGTTTGAGCATACGCCGTTTCCCAATAACCCGGTCGTCGATGCCGAAGTCTATGCCCTGTCGCATGAGAATCGAATCCGGGCCGCTACGACGATCTACGACAACATGGCGAAGATGGCGCAGCCGGGAGCCAGTTCGGCAGCCGATGACGTGCCGCTCAGCAAGTTGTTCAAGGGACTGGGCCTGAGCGCGAAGACCGCCAGCCAACGGGTGGCTGACGCAATGGGAACGAGCTGGACCCCGCAGGCTGGCAAAGACATTCTCTCGATGCGCGTCCCAAAGGATTTAGCCGACGATCTGCTTGGCGCGTGGCCAACCTATCAAGTTCCAAAGAACACTGGGTTGCTGCTGAACTCAGTGGACTCAATGACATCGTTATGGAAGGCCGGGGCGTTGACATGGCCGGCTACGCTCGTGAGAAATGCAACGTCCGGCGCTATCCAGAACGTGATGAAAGGCTGGACGGATATTGATTCGTTTGTCGATGCACACAAGCTGGCGCAAGGTCAGACGCTCAAAAACCTGACAGGGATTCAAGAGGTTCGCGATTGGATAAGCGCGCGGAACCTGCCGATCAACGATGACAATGCCACCGAAGCCATACGGCAAATCTTCGCCGCTCATCATGCCGGTGGCCATGCGACGACTGACGTGGTTTCGGCCACGATGCCCAATGTCGATCCGGGGATTGAGTCGATTCTAGGCCGCGTCCCTGGCCGCACTGCTTCTACGATGCAAGAGTCGATTGGCCGCGTAGCGCAAACAGCCATTGGGCGAGCACCTGGAACTGACCTGAACCCGCTGAACGTCCGCGGCGTAGGAGGAAAGTTGCACAGCACGTTCGGACCAGCAGCCGCTTCTGACATGGTAAATCAGTATGTCGATACGCTGAACCGGGCTGCCCCGATGATCTACCGTATGCGCAAGGGGGAGAGTGCAGCACAGGCGATGAAGGATATTGCCGAAGCCCAAGTAGATTACGGAGCTAGGGCTTTCACGGGCGAGGAGCGTTCGATACTGAAGCGAGTGTTCCCGTTTTATGCGTTCACTAAAGCGCAACTCTACTGGGTCAGTAAGGAACTTTTACAGAATCCAGGTGGACGGCTACGGCAGACGATTCGCGGAACTGCACTGGCTCGCGGTGACGATCCTACGGTGCCTGATTATATTGGCGAGACGGCTGCCATTCCTCTCGGAGAATCGGAAGACGGCACTAAGCGATTCGTCACTGGCTTTGGCCTGATGCACGAAGACCCGCTATCGTTCTTTGGCGGGCCGCAAGATGCAATGCTTGAAGGACTGTCGCGATCGAACCCGCTAATTAAGATGCCTCTTGAATTCGCCACCGGACAAAGTTTCTTCCAGCGAGGCACTGATGGCGGGCGTCCCCTCGGAGACTTGGACCCGGTTATCGGCCGTACGCTGGCGAACGTCGGCAACATCACCGGACTCCGCGAAAGCACTGACGCTGTTCGCTATCCAGGCTCAGAGTTCATCGAGCAAGTGGCGTCGAATTCTCCAGCTTCCAGGCTGCTCACCACGGCAAGAACGATAACCGACACCCGCAAAGACCCACTGAGTAAGGCGGCTAATCTTCTGAGTGGAGTGAGAGTCGCGGACATTTCACCGGCCGCGCAGGACAACGCCCTGATGAATCGCGTCAACTCAGCGCTGAAATCAGCCGGAGCCAGGACGTTCGCTTCCACGAGCATCCCAAAAGATAAACTTGCCAACCTCTCCCCCCAACAACGCGAGATGGTCGAGCAACTTGAAGAACTCAAAAAGCTAATCGCCGCCCGCCGTAAAGGACGCCGCAACGAGCTACAAACAGCGGCGGCAAAATAAAACCCGCCGCCATAGCATTCCTTGCCACGACGGCGGGCTGAGACTGGCTATCGAGCCAGCCGACCTGCCGACAGTCTGGGCGTAAAAGACTGCCGACGTAATTACGGTGCGGCCACCGTTGGAATTCTCACCTTGACAATGACTGCTGCTGCGATGGTTTCCCCTGTCGATGCCGAGCAGTGGATGATAATGATGTAATCGGTGGCATCCGATCCGGCGCTGACGGTGAACGTAATCGCCTTGCCGGGGTCAACTGATTCGCCGTTGATAACTTGAACCGTCGTTGACACCAGCGGAGATGCTGTCGTGATGCCGGTAGCTGTAAGTGTTGGCGTGCCGGTGCAGATTCCGCCCCCTGATTCGGTCAGCGAGCCGCGCATATCCACCTTTAATGTCCTGACCTCAGTGGGTGTTTTGTAGTGAATCTGCCCGCATGTGATTAACGTGTCCGGCATTATCTTCCCCCGTACTCGAAGCGTCGTCCTGGTGTCGTGCCATGAAAGTCGCGCGTGTGGCCAGTGTATTCCAGAGATCTCATCCGGCTGGTGTAGTTCATGTCACGCGCTTGACTCGAATAATGCAGTACGCGGTCGCGGGACGTGTAATCGAGGGACGGTACAGTTACCCCAGAGTCGTAGTCTATTTCCAGATATGGGTCGGATGAAAACCCCGCGTAGTCGGCAGAGCGAAAGTCAACGAATGAAGATGTGGTTGGGCTGTGTGCTGGTTCCGTATTAGAGCGATCGGACTCCATGCGCAGAGCTAGTTTCGTAATGCCGCCCATAGCTATCGCCGCTACTCCTGTGGCGTTTAGGGCGAACGTGTTGTAAGCCGACGTGGTAACGCTGGCTATGGTTTTCGCAGACGAAAAAGCGGTCGAGCCAACCGTCTGATAGTCTGAGGCTGCCAGCGAGACATTCGAGGCCGGAGCACTGGCCACCACCGTCAGGGAGTCGCTGAAGTTGTCTTGCTTACTGTCGGCGAACGCTTTGAGTGATGCTGAGTTAATCGTGCTGTCAACTGGAATTGCCGACGTATCAAAAAGCAGTATCTCTCTCCTGAACGTGCTCCACTGAGTTGCGGTTGTGGCAATTATTATTGTCAGCAAATTCGACTCTGAATCGGCGTCGATGCCATCGCCTGCCTGATGAGAGGCCCAAGTGCCTTCGAGCGTCCTGAGCACGTATCCGTCAATGCACGTATTCTCTACGTGCGGGTCAGGGTAGAAGGTGCTGGTCGTGTCGGCATAGACCGGATAAGTAGCCGCCGCTAAAAACGATCTTGGGATTACCTTGACCCCAACCAGCCGCGATCCATCTTGTCGCAACCGGAGCTTAATTGGTTCTCTTTTGCCAGCCGAATTCCACACCCGCGGGGCTTTGATTTTGACGCCCCGGAATTCTCCGCTGGCGAAACTCAAGCCCTTGTCAATATCCACGTTGCCGCGAAAATCGACTTCTTCCGCTGGCCTGCCACGACCAACGCTCTTGAGTGCCGGCAATTCTTCCGGGCTGATTTCGATCGGCACTTCCACCGGCCCGCGGCCCGGAGGTTCGCTATTGAATACAATCAGGTCGCGAACTTCCTGCTCATGCAGTTGCACCAGCCTATCGGCATTCAGCGACGGAAACGCACCGGCAAACAGAATGCCAGCCGCAGTAATTATCCCCGCAACCGGAGAGGCTGTGGGGTATCTTTTTTGAATCCCTACTGCGCCATCCGGCATCGAATGCTTCTGCCAGATGTCATAGGTGTTGGTGGATTGGATTATCGACCACTCGTTGGCAAGAACCGGCACGTCAATCGAGTAAGGTGCCTTGGAGACGGAGAATAAACCGCCTGCTTCGCGAATAGACAGATCAATCCTCTCCCACCCAGAAGGCGACATAAAGTTATGCCACTTACCCCAAATAGTTGCGCGCGTTTGTCCAGGCGCAACAAGCTGGCTGTCGGCGTTCCACGTTAAGGGAGTCATGCGATTACGTCTTGGCCACAATAGTTGCCGTGCCATTCGCACCAGCGGAAACGATCTTCACATAGCTATGTGGGAACACGGCAGCCGGGAACGTGTACCATCTGTCTGCCGTCACCGCGAGGGTTGCTGCCGCTACGTCACTGCCGTAGATGGCTTTATAGGTTCCTTCTACAGTGTCGCAGCCCCAGAATGTCACCGATGTAACACTTGCCGGGATCAGGATCGCTGCATCGGCGATTGTTTTCATGTTAAGCACGTCGCAGTCCCCAATGGTCGCGTTAATCGCCAGAGAACCGGACGCGGACTGTCTATATATTCCATCGTTTGAAAATGACAGAGTTAATGTTGCCATGTTGGAAGTTCCTTTGTATTTACGGTCTAAGTAATCGCATCATCCGCGAATGGCTGCTGCCCCCGCCCCCACTCGCCGGCTCTGGCCACGTCTCAAACGTGACAACGCCTTCAGCCGCCACAAGCGCTGCCACGTCGGCGGCAATATCCCGCTTCCACAGTCCGACGCGACGGACAAGTCCGTCAACTGGGATTGATGGCGAGCCTCCGTCCAAGTTCGCACCGATAGAGAACGGGGCCGTGCCGTTAAATGCCCCGGTCGTATGCGCTGCCGTGTTTTCTGCACCGCCGTTGACGCGAATCCAGATTACGTTGCCGGTTGCACGGTGGCCGGCATGTACGATATTCCATACGCCGGCAGAGACGGCCCCAAACGTGTCCGCGGTTACAAACGCTTCAAGCGTGCCATCGCTTGACACCCCAAACGAGTAGCGGTTAGCGGTCTGGTTGTACCACAGGACATATGACTTTTGCCCGGCCGCCCACTTGGCGACGATGAACTGGTGAGCGGCTACGCTTTCATGCTTGACACACGCCTGAATACTAAAGTCAATGTCGGCCACGCTCAAATCGGCGTTGTCGGAGGCCCAAAAGTATTCCGTATCGCCGGCTTCAAAGTCGCGGGCGCTTTCTGACGAGCCGATGGCCCCGCTGTTTTCTGTCAGGTCGTTACCGTCTGCGGAATCTATAGCGTTGCCGCTCGATTCATTCAGCAGCCAATAGCCGGCTAGGCTCAGCTCGGTAAGCCCGGTCAGGTCGCCGCCCGTGTAGACGGCGTTCGATGCCGTACCGTCCGATCCGTCGATGTTGACCGGGATAACACGCCGGAACTTCGCACCTGAGACGGCCAGCGGAGTCTCTGAATCCTTTTTGCCAGTCGTTTCTTCCGTCCAGCCGCCGCCCCCGGTATCTGAAATCTGCACCGTGTAAGTGTCGGCCCCGGTAGAGCCTTTCCACTTTAGCTTTTGATTGCCTGTTGCTGCTGCCACTGGTGCGGGGCAAGTCTCGGCAGCCGGTACTGCAATACCTCGCATCGCGTAGTGGTGGTTCCGAGTAGCAATCCAGGCTGTGCGGGCATGTGTCAGATATGGGAGCGATTCATAGCCCGGCAGAAATGTGTTTTTGCCGTTCGAGTTCGTATAGTCCGCAACGCCGTGATCGTCCCTGTGCGGGCAGAGCGACCACGGGGCTGTTGACCACGTAGCCGGCCAGTCCGCCTCAGCCGCTGCTTGCCAAGCCGCCAGCGTAGAGCCGCCTTGAATGCGGTGCATGTCGTACTCGCTCCAAATCACGACCTTTGCACCGCCAACTGTGCCCGAATAGGTGGCGATGTTTGCGGACGACAGCGGGTAGGCGTGGTTGCCAACAATGTCCACATTGGCATCGCTGAGGCTATTGGCGCTCACAGCCACCAGTTCCCTGCCATCGGCGACTAGCTGATTAGGGGCCAGCGACTTTACGTGGGCGGCAAGCTCCGTCACCCACGCATCAGCAGCATTTATTTCGCTGCCCAGTCCCCAGCAGAAAATGGTGTCGTCCTCGGCTGGCGTCAGGCCGGTGATCGTGCTGTCGCGACTCAGCAGTACGGTAATGGCCGCTTTGAACTTGGTTATGGTTGCGGCGTCGGTAAAAAAGTTGGCTCCCCAAGTCGCCGTGCTGCCATAGAAATATCCATGAGGGTCAACGAAAGGAATCCATAGCCTTTGTCCTGCGGCAGCGGCCCGCGATACCATCAAGTCAAACTGCACAGCCGCCGTCTCGTTGATATTCACGCCGTCGGGAAATAGCGACTTAGTAGCACCAACAGAAAACGCGCTCGGTAGCGTCCGCACGTAGTTTGCACCGATGGCGGTAGCTTGAGCGAAAACGCTGTCTATTTCGGCCTGGGAAGGGTAGTAGAGATTCAATGCCGCCGATGTATTCGGTACGGCCCCCCACTGCGCTTGACGCAGGGCTAGCGACGAAGCATTGACGCCGGACGCTCGCCAGTCTGAGCCGCTGAGCTTCAATCGGTTTGTGTCGCGGGTTATGAATGCCATTTGTAAAACTCACCCCACTACGCCCTGAACCACTTGTGAGTCGAGTAATTCCAGCGATACGTGAACCCATCAATGCCAACCACGCTGATTTCTTCGCCAACAAGTATCATATTTTGGCTCGTTAAACCGCCGTTGGAGCTTTGGTCGTTCCATGTGATACGCAGGTCGGCGTAACGCCTCCAAACTATGCCATGCGAGTCTGGGCCAAGTGTTTGCAGTGGTTGGTCTGCTGGCGGTGGGCCAGTCCGCAGATCATAGATCGCGTCCGGCTTCCCATCACGGGTAATGCGGACAGTCGTATCGTCGTAGGTTATAGTGGTAGGCATGGCAGTTGGTTGGTCAGGTTTAATTCCGAAGCCGTTGGACTGGTTTGAGAGGATTTCTAAGTCGTCCTGTATCGAGCCAGATGAAGTCCGGCCAACGGTCCATGTCGTTGACGCGGCGTAGTAGCCAACTCCCATGATCGGTGCCCAGTTGGCATCGCCACGGTTGTATTGGCTGAGTAGCGTCTCGCCATCCCACTGGGCCTGATGCTGTAATCCGAATAAGTGGCCGGCTTCGTGCGAGGCCGCTTCGGCGATGTACTTAGCGTTGTTGCCAAGACTGCGGGAAAACACAAAGGCGATATTGGAAGTCGAGGAGCTAAAACCGTTGATGTAGGCCGCGCCGCCAGCAGCATTCCCGTACCAATCCGTGTACGCTCCGCCAATGGAAACGCAGGCAGTCACTTTATCTGTCAGGTTGCCGGGATTCTCCGTCGTCACGTCGATGTTGAACGGTGCGTAGTCCTCGGCGATTCGCGACCAAATTTCCGAGACTGCCCCAACGTCATCAACGTAATCGAATGGCGGCGTAACGACGTTGCTGTGAAGGCCCCAGTACGGGACAGTCATGCCGTTAAAGCTCAGATACAGCTTGGCCGCAGCGTTTGGCAGGCTATGCAGGATCGGCATTGCGTGCGCAGGAATTGCCATTCGCTGCGGAGGCAGCTCAAAGCGTTCATCAGGTAGTGCGCAGTTGCAGAACATTACTACAACCACCCCCATCTACCCATCGCGTCTATCCGGTCGATCTTCGCCAGCCAGTATTCGGTCCAGTCACGCTTGGGCGGCACTCGCTTGCGTTGCTGCTCCATCTCGGCTTGGTCCGCCTGGCTCGCTTGCACGCGGGCGGCATGTGCCTCTACACGGGCTTTGCGTTCTGGGTCGTAGATGTAGCTGCGGCGTAGCATTAGCTCCCCAAATTCATGTGATGCGTCATGCTGATCCGTGCCACGATCCCGCCATCCGTTGCCTGAACTGTCAGCTTGCGTAGCGATGACAGGTCCAGCGCGATTTGCGGGATGAAGTTTTCCGCGACTTCCAGCTTGCCCATCAGGTTCATCACTTGTGCCCTTAACACGGCGTTTTCCTCCTCGGCTGTGAGGCTGTCGCTGTCCATTGGTTCTGTTAAAGCTCGCCGGTTTGGTGTCCGATACTCATTCCGGGGTGCGCTATGGACCGTTCCACTTGGGTTCTCGTCGTCGGCGTTGGTGGGGCGTGTTTCATTCTGGGGCTTGTGGTGAGTCTGTTGATTGTGTTGGTGGTGATGTGCTAGGGATAACTCACATATCGCCAGCGGTTTGAGCCATCGACTGTGAACATGCGATTGCCGCCCATGTAGAGCAGTATGTCGCCGTTCTCGTAGTGCTTCTGAAATTGGCACACTCCATAGCCGACGACTTCAATCAGGTCGGATGATGCAGGCACGCCCATATTGAACGTGATGTATTTCATTTGATCGCCTTCTTTCGTTCCCGCTTGATGTGAGCGGCCAGCTTCAGAATCACAGAGTCAATGTCGAGATAATTCTTTCGGTCGGTGATTTTCAGTGGTTCATAGCCAAGGATGATTCCAACCGCCACTTCGTTCTTATCCGCAGGTCCGTAGGTTGCCGACGACCTGCCATCGCTCATATACGTCTTCCACGACTTCAAGCGCAGGCAATCCATCACTTCGCCCTCGCAATCTGCGGCCTGCCGATGCACCGGCTGCACGGCTCATAGCCCGCCGCTATCGCCTCCTCTTCCGTCGCAAACTCCCGCCCATGCTGCATCAGCTTCACGTAAGAGCACGTTGGCAGGTGGTATCGCTTCGCAGTTCGGTCGATTGTTGACGCTACGAATCGAGCGTCGATGGTTGACGGGCGAGTGTTGATGGTCGCGGGTGGATGGTCGATGGTCGCTGGCTCTGGCAGGTAACGCACATGAACCCAGAACGCCACGAGCCAGATAAAGGCGGCAATCAGTAACAGACCAGCGATTTGTTCGTAGCGTCTCACGCTGAATCTCCACTGCTGAGCCTGACTTCCGGCGGGCTGGGCTCGTCGTGCCGGGATACTCGGATGCCCTGCTTCCTCAGCCAGTAGCGCAAGTCGCTGTCCGCCTTCTCTAGTGCCTCGATACGCTTCCACTGCTCGGTTTCGAGGTCGTCCCGCAACTTCTCCTCCCGGTCCTGCCGCCAGCGGGCATAGCCCCACATTCCCCCGCAAAATGCCATTGCTACGGTAAGAATAAGACCAACTACGTTTAGTGTGTCTACTTGATTCATTCATCTGCGGGCGGCTAAAGGTTAGGGCTTAGGTGTCACGGGTGGCATGTTTTCGGTCAGGCGTTCGGCGTTGACGACGGCTTTTGCTGCGGCGTCTTTATCGGCCGGGTCTTTGGTCTCGAAAGCGAGCCAGCTTTTATTGCCGGCATCGCCTTGCACAACGAGCACGTCCTGCTTCGTGGCGATGGAGTGGAGTGTGGCGTCGGTCGCGGTCTTAGCGGCCGTAAGTTCCGTTTTGATCTCCGCAGCCTTCTCAACCACAGCCTTGCCGGCTTGTGATTGGTAGTACAGAACGAGCGCAGTGAGCAGCGGCCCCAAGTAGCGGAACAACTGATCCACGATTACGCCAACCGCTTTGATTCGTTCTGTCCAGGCGTCTGGTGCGTGTTCGTTCACGGTTGTTTCCTTGATTCCCTTTCCTCAATCAGCAGTGACTCGATTCGCAACAGCACAGCGAGAATCTGCTTCAATCGGTCGTCGCCGCGGGCAATCCGCAGCTCGGACGAGATTGCTTCTAGTTTGTTCAGGATTTCGGTGTCGTTCACTGTTTTCCCCTTGATTCCTTACCTTCCAAAACGCCAGCCGCACGACTTGATTTCCGCGCTTCCTCCAGCATTTCCGTCATGCGGGAGTTAATCTCTTTGTGGACTTCCCCAATTTGCGTCTTTGTGCTGATCTCGCTTGTTTCAATCTTGGCAGTCACAGACAGCCACATGACCACGCCGGCTGCTAGTGCCCCGATAGTCGGCGGCAATGAGGCGAACAACCCCATGAGCATCGGCAGCAAAAACGACTTGTAGTATTCGAGACTCCTGGTTTCCCTCTCGTTTCTCAGCTCCTCCACCCTTAGTACCTTTGCAATCGCCGCTGCGTCTAGGGTTGCCGCCGCAGCTACTGCCGTTTGCGTACCCAGTGCAGCCGCAACAACATCGGCCGTCGCCTTCACTTGGTCGGCGGCTATCGTTGGATCGGCTGGTGGTTGTTGGTCGGGCATTCGTCACACGTCTTGATGGCGGCGACTACGAGGCAACTTCCTGTGGATGCACAAGCAGCGACGGCTCTGGCGGTAGCACAATTCCCTGCTGAACGGTCGGCGTCCGCCATTGGAACACTGAACCCGGCTTCGATTTGGCGTAGAACCGCTTGTACGAAAGCAGCATCGCCTCTTCGTCGTCGGTTAGTTCGTGCGCCTTGCCCTCGTCCTTCATCTCTTGAACCTTCTGGTGGATGAAATGCTCGGCGTGCTCTTTCATCGCGCTGAACTTGTCAGCAAGAGCACTTGAGCTACGCGATTCCAACTCTGGGAACTTTTCGCTGTTCATTTCGGTCTCCTGAAAGTGAAACTAACCAGTCCAATCTTTCCATCGCTGCATATCACGCCAAAACAGCAGCAGCATTCCGCATTGAATTAACAGAGTGAGCGGCCATAGAGCTGACGCCAGTAAGTTAATGAGCAAGCCGTATGGCAACAAAGTCCGCTCGTCGCGCGTGACGATCCCCAGCGCAAGCAGAAATGCGAACATCAGGCAGGCGCAGATGATATAGGCGGTGAGCATCACGGGATCAACGGAATGCTGGGTTGCCCAAGTGCCTTAGCAGCCACCCAGACGATGAGCGAAATCAAACCCCACCCGATATGGAATCCCATTCCAAACCAGATAGCGGAAAGGAATGTTCCGACACCTCCACCGAGGTTTACTTGCGGCGTATCGTTCATAGTTTTTCTCCTGTCAAAAAGTTTCCACTTCAGTTCCGGGCGGACCAACTTTCACCGTGACTGTATTGGCAACTGGACCTTCCCACCTGCCAACGATCACGATGCCCGGAAATTGTTTGGTAAGTTTTTCGATGTACCGATCTGCCTTGCCTGGGTCGGAATCGGTGATAAAAGCGACGACTTTCTTTTGCACCATAGCGGCCCTGCCAATCGCCATGATGCGAGTGTCTTCGTTCAGGTCGGCTATGTCGGAAAATGGAGGCATCAGGTTCCTACCTTGCTTCCGTCTTCCCATTCAAACTCACCTTGCTCACCTACTGGGAAGTGCGATCCGCAGTTGCAGCAAAACGTGCCGCCGTAAAACTTCGGGTCACGGGCATAGGTCTCAGCCAAGGCAAGGCCCATCGTGGTCGCCCCGCCACAGCCGCCCCTTCGCTGCGACCTCTCAGCTTCCGCTGCTTCTGGTTGAGTCATCGTGAAAAAGGTTTGGAAGCAATCGCCTGAATGCCCCGGCTCGAATCCGCACACGTCAATTTGCCCGCCTAAATGACCCTGCTTCGTGGGCCGATTCTTTCCGCAAATGCTTCTGCCAGTGTGGATGTACGTTCGCCTCACTGGCCTAACGAATCCCTTGGCCCGCTCATCGGCCGATAGCACGACGTAGCCTTTTTGCATCCCAGTCTTGGGGTCAATCTCGCGATGGTCGTCGGTTACAGGAGAGCCGTCGGTCAGTGTTGTTTGTGGTTCTGTCATTTACGGCTCCCCTCCCCTATTGAACGGTGTACCCAGCGGCCTACCTCTGTCCAAAAACCAACCGCCACGCCCATACGCAGAGCACGGCGATTCCGAACGCGATTTGTTTGAGGATGTTCTTTATCTCATCGGCCCCGTGATAATGATCTTGACCCGAACCCGGCTGCCTTCGTGCAGGTGCTCGTAGTTCTGGATGTACAGGTCGCCGGAAATTTCCGGGCTAGCGAGCTTGAGGATTGGGTTTTTGAAGTCCACGTCGTCGCGCCCAATCACGCCATCGACCGTGATGGTCACGTCTTTTTTGAACGTGGATGGGTCGAGCTGGATTTGCGGCACGGGGGCCGGCTTGTCCAGGGCATTGGCCGATGGATAAATGCAGCCCGCCTCGCATTCGTCATTGCCGTTCGGCCTGCGCTCGCGCGTGACGCCGGGAGCGCCGCAGTTGGGGCAGTAACCGTAGGGATTAGCAGCACTAGCCGCATCTTCACGGGCTGTGTACGCCTCGGATTTTTCTCGCGTTGTGTCGCTCATAAACTCTCCACGCCCCGTCTGCTCAGGAATGCTCAGCAGGAATGCTGGCCTCGAAAAATATGGTCTTGTGGTAGTAGGGATGGTGCCAGAATTGATTGAACTGATACCGCGTTGGACCGTTTGGTGAGCCAACTGCATTGACTTGAAAGTTAGCGACATTAACCCATGCAACCCATCCTGGCTCGTTGTTGACGCGGTAATGATCTCCAGCGTGCCAGCCCGCGTGGAGAAACTCGAACTTCCACGCCAACCAGATCAAGCATGGCGTCAAGGCCACGACGAGTATTAAGTTGCGAAGGCTGAACCTCATTTGATTCACTCTCCACGCCTCGGCCGGATTACCCCCGGCCGATGCTGTGACGGCACCTGAGTTACGGGACCGGCGTGCTTGCCACGGCATCAGCGAGCGGCTGCGTCCCGCTCTTGAGGCTAGCGGCAAGCTCGCGAACTACCGCTTCCTCGCCGGCATGTTGCTGGAGCTGCGATACAACAAACTCTATGAGCTTCACGGCCGAAGCCGCTGTGCCATTGGTTTTTTCGATTTCGACGCGGAGTTCTTCCAAGGCTTCGTCCATTTTGATTTCCAGTGCTTTTAGTTGGTCAGTGAGTCTATCGAGTGCCGCGGCGATGAGCTTGGCGGCCGTGATTGAATCGGGAGTTGAGATTGCGAACATTGGCATGGGCTTACCGGCACGGCAGCACGAGCTTCGCCGCAGCCTTCAAGCCCTTCCGCAGCGGCTTGCGCTTGCCTCCGCCGTGGTGGAATGCGTCTGCGCTGGGCGTGAACGCCAGAGCGAGGGCGATAAACGTAAGGGCGATGACGATGCGTTTCATTAGGATCACCTCGATTCTTGGTTAGGGTTTAAGGGCTTCGGCCAACTTGGCCCCGATTGCACTTTCGCCAACTACCTCCACAAACCTGCCGACTGAGCCGCTTTCCACTGTCACCCGATCGGCAGTTATCACCACGGTCAACGGAATGTTCTCACCTGGAACATCGGCCTCCAACTCCGCCGTCACCTTGGTCAGCTTCGTCGTGGCGATCATCGACGATAGGACGGCCAAGAGCGTTGGCTTGTCTCCCTTGCTCAGACGCGCAACAGCTTCCTCCACGCCCAGCGAGTGGGCCTGGGTGACGTTGATTGATGCGCCGTATGGCTTGGTGGGCATTACCGCCTCCGAAAGATTCCGCCGAACGGCCGAAAGCCGCCGCCAGAACTAAAACCGCTACCACAACTGCCGTTGGCGCATGAGCCATACGATTGCTGAGGGGCATACAACACCTGCGCCGGCTTAGCAGCTTGCTTCACCGGGACTTGAGCGGGCTGTGGAACCGTCAACCGGCTAATCTGCTCGCGTAGCTCAGCGTTAGTCGCCCTGAGTTCGGCAACCTCGGCGCGCAGCGATTGGAGTTCGGTGGACTGGGCGACGAATTCAGGGGCCGGTGTTGGTTCGGATACTAGCGGCGGGGCTTCGATCTTGCTGGCTCTCGCTTCTGAGCGAACTGGCGGCGCAGCGGCGGCTGGCGGCGGCTGGTTGTCAGCCCCACCAAGTAAGGCAATGGCTCCGCCAACGATGAGCAGTCCTGGGAGGATATTTTTCATACAGCTAACGCTCCTGCTGGCTTGAGCCAGTCATCGGGAGTTGTCATCGAAGCAATGGCAAACGCGCCACTGCTCGCACCACGAACAGTTCCCTGTGAGTCATACCGAACCACGTCATAGCTATCGACATAGCCCATCTTGCTCTCGGCTACATTCCAGAACGCATACGGGATGGCGTGGCCGCTGCGCCCGACCTCAACCAGATAGCCGTGCAGCACGAGGCAGACGACTTGCTCCCATGAGTCGGTGAAGATCACTTCTTGCGGCTTGAACCATTTAGCCGTTTCTTCCCACCCAGCAGGGAATCCAGCAACGCGCACCCAAGGGCCGCTGGATTGGTTGATACCACCCGCGCCGGTCGTGCCTTGCAACTGGTGCTTCAAACCGTAGTCGTCGCGCGGCTGAATCTTCTCTGGCAGGAATCCGCGGCGGCAGGCAATCTCTAGCACCTGCCGACAACCAGCGCCGCCCCACTGCCCCGGATTCGCTTCAGCGTAAATCGAATTCGGCGATAGCCAGACCGACCCTTGGCTAGACTCTGGATAGCGAAAGCCCTTTTTTGGTCCCTCTGGAAAAATAATTCCTCGTTGTCGATTGCGGCAGCCTTCAGCAACGGCCCGCAACGCATGACAAGTACATTCGTGAGTTGGCGACTGGTTAGTAAACCTGTCGATATAGTTCAGCGGCCACGTGTGATACTTGTCGTTGTCGCGTGCTTTGTCGGCCCAGTTCGCGGGTTCGATCCAAAGCGCCTTAGGGAAGTCACGAGACGCTGATCCGCAACATTCCTTCAACACGTCGATCGTATCGCCGGCTTTGAGTTCATCGGGGTAGCCGTCGTGAGGCTTGTCGAGCGGCACGTCTACTAACTTTGTGTCGATTGGAGCGAATGTATCTGTCATGGCACGGCCTCCATGACTTGCTCTAGCGTCTTCGGGTCTTCCACGACCTTCAAAACCTTGGTCCCTGCCTGAACAACCAACGATGGCAATTTCTTTGCGGCGTCTTTCGCCACTTTGTATTGCTCTGGCGTTTCTCCGGCTCCGTCCACGGTGTCGTCCTCAAATGGCGACGCAACAAATCCGGGTCGTTCTCGATTCAGCTTGTCCAGCGCTGCCGCTACTGGAGGCGGTACTCCGCCGTCGTCTTTTTCGTAAACATAGGTAGCCGCTGTGGCCGTTGCGAATGGCGAACCGCCCCCACTCGCCAGCACGAAAGCGCCGACGGCTATCAACGACAGAAATAACCAGTTCCATCCTTTCACTTGTGCCCCTCAGCGTGATAGAAGTGCTGAAGCTGAGTGACGCAGGCTTGTAATCCTTCGGGGCACTTGAGCCGCGTGAATCGCTTTTGCAGACGACCGTGAGCCTGGAAGTCGAGCGTGTCGTCATCAACCACAAGCGGCTGAGTCTGCGTGATGGTCGTCGTTCCGCCACCTCCCCAGAATTTGAATCTCCCTAGAAACGTGCCTATCTTTGCCCGGTTGGTGAATGCAAAACCGACGACGCCAATTCCCATCGCAACCAGAGCGATGAGCTGAATCACGTTCAGGCTGGAGAGAAAGTTCACGCTGCTTCTCCGATCCACGTGCGCGGTGCGGCGGCGGCCTTCATGGGGCCTGCCTTGTCGGTGTGGACCAGGGCGTGGAAACCGCGGATGAGCCCTCCCCCGATGTTTTTAAGCGTCTCGTCCGAAACGCCCGGAATGTTCACCAGCGGAGCGATGTACTTATCGAAAGCCGCGTTGAACATGGCGATGACGGTTTCGATGCCGACTTGATCTATCAGGGAGTCGATGACTCGCACCGTCGCATAGTCATTGAGCGAGGCCAGTCGGACATACGGATCGGCTGGTAAACCTTGGAGGTGGGCCGAGAGTTCGGCAGGGATGAGAACGGCAGCGGCCATGCAATGCTCCCTATGGTGGTCGCTGTGGGGAGCACGCCAAAAGAAAACAGGCGGCGCGACCACACAGCGTTCTGTGTAAGTCGCCCGCCTAAAGCGAGCAGCCGCGAGACGGCGCGGGCCGGGAGCTGGACTCCAGAAGGAATCCTAAACCCCCGCGTTACGTGGAGTCAAGGCTAACGTCTCGCAATCCAGGCCCCGCTATCACTCTCACGATTCTGCCGTGCTTGTCCCTATACTTGCGGACATGGAGCGTGAAGGACTCGCCGTTGACCATGCCGCGCAACTTGTGCTTTGGGCGGGAAATCTTGACCTGTTTGTTTTTCGCCCCTTTGGCGTCCGTGTTCATCCCCTGCCTCCCGCCTCCGTGGTTAGCTCTTCGGCAACTCGTCCACATTGCCACCAAGCTGTTCGTACCGAATCCGCAATTTAATTAACGTCGTGCGCACGTTGTCGGCGAATACCGTGTCTCCCATCTGCCGATATGTGTCCGCAAACACTGCGTACTGTCGTTCCACCTCGGCCTTGTCTGTTATTTCCTCTGGCTTCTGTATCATCATCGTCGCTCCAGTTCAGTTGTCATCGGGGGTCCGGGGTTAGTAAGACGATCCAAAAGACAAAAGTTTTCCCTGCCTAGAGTTGAAGTTGAAAGACAGCGGGCCACGAAGAAACGTCGGGCAGATAATCGACAGCTGCGCGGTGCTGTTAGATCGCTGCCCAATCATCCAATGAAAATATGCACCGCAAGCCTTGGACGCATCGCCTCTGAAAACATCGCCGTCCTGGTATGCGTACGCCGCATCTCGCATCCACGCAGGAACATCTACAATTACAGGTTTTATCAATCCGTCCGGTCGCTCCGGTTCTTGAGCGAGTCGGGAAGTTATTTCGGACAGCAGTTCTTGGTCGGTCGCTTTTGATAAGTCCATCCCCATCACTCCTTATTTGTTTGGCTGGCCGGCTGGAGGGCGGCTTCGTAGCCGTCGATATAGGCTTCGCTGATTCTGCGTCCCAAATCAAATCCCGTCATCCATGCCCACCGCCACAGTGAACCCGTCGAGTATGGATTGGCAGATGATTTGCACGACGCGATTTCGCCCGCTGAAGCGCCGTTAAGCAGCGCCCACGTCAAGCCATAGTTCTGCCGACGATGCAATTCCCAATTAGCAAAGTCCTCAACATGCCGCCGAGCATCGTTGATCGCCCAAGCGAATCCTGGGTCATTGAACATCTCACCCCAACTACTCAACTCCTCCCGGTTCGTCACTTGGACCTCGCTTTCAAAACTTCCGCGATCTGGTCGCACGCCGACTTAAAGCACAAGCCACCAAGCCCAACCTCGTCCTTGATGGCCTCTCTCCATTGCTTCAATTCGAGGCGAGTTGCCAGCGTGCCATCGCCGTTGGTGAATAGCCGCTTGGCGATTGCCTCTGCCAGAGCCTTATTGCTGGGTCGCTTACGCTTTACCATGTGTGCCACCTGCTTTCGGTTCGGGGAGGCTGGGCTTCGCCTCCGTGGGTGGGGTGTTGCTCAACTTCAAAATAGAATCAGCCAAGTCGTGTGCGTCGATGTCAAACTCGGCGGAAAGATACTTTCGGCAAAGCGCCTCCGCCTCCGCGAGCCGCTGCTGCAACTGTGCTATGGTGGCATTCCCTTCGTCCGCGAAGATTGCCTCTGAAGTTGCGGCTGCGTTGGCGGTGTCAAGTTCTTCGGCCAGCCTCGCTATCTCCGCCTCACGTTCGGCCAGCAGCCTTAAGGCGTTCTCTCCGCTCTGTCTCGCTAACTCCAGTCCACGTTGCAAGCGCTCGCACTCGGCACGGAGCGCGGCGTCGGGGGTGGCTCTGTATGCGTAAAGCATCCGCACCATAAGCCGCTTCATCTCTGGAATAATTGGGCCGTCGTAAGTGTCTCGCGTATCTGTTTTCCAAAGCCAGTCATTGAGCCACTGTAGCGGCGATTGCTCCCCGCCCGTCTCGCCCATTCGCTTCGCATCCTCCAGCAGCTCTTTACCTTCCTCGGACTCAGCCCATGTAATCGCCTTCTCTTTATCAGCTTCGGTCGGCTTGATGAACTTCGGCTCGATTTCATCGGCTCGCTTGCGAAGCGCGTCAATCCATTGCTGCTTGTCGAATTCGTTGGGGACAGTGATGTGATTTGCGACACGTCGCAACATCTCGGAAGTTGAACATTCATCGGGCGGGACATTGGCATCGCAGGGGTGTTCTCGCCAAGTGCCCGTCTCGCCCGGCTGCGGCTCACCAGCAAACTCTCTCGCCCGCTGTGCATCTCCCGACCATACACACGTCTCGCCCGCTTTAGTTCGTTCGACGTGAAGCTGATAGAGTCGCAGGGCTTGGCGAAAGACTTGGTGTGTAGATAGCTCTTGCCAAAACGCAAGCTGAGCAATCACGGTTAGTTCTTCGTCGGTCCACCGCTCGCCCGGCTGCGGTGAAAACTCAATCGCACCGTTATCGTCCAACGGCCGACCGTGAAGCCTGCCAGTGCGTTTTGGCGCGCCCGGCTGGGGTGGCGCGTGGTTGGCAACCAGCACATAATCGTAATCGCCACGCTTGTAGTTCTCGTCGATCACACGAACCTGCGAGCCGCAGCCGTTGCACTGGCAGACCAGCAGGTTTGAACGTTCTACATAGCCAATCGGGTCAAGCAGTTTACGGGGTTGCTCGCTCACGTGGGGTGGCGTGGGGGTGGCCTCACTTCCAGAACCGGGTGTACCAGCGGGAGCGTGCTTGTGATCCGGCCATTTACACAAAGCCTTGTTCGCCTCACGCCAGTCCATGATTTCCGTTAGTGCAGCTTCAACTTGCTTGGCCTGTTCGTGCAGCCCGTTGCAAATGCACGCCGCGTAGTACGCGCAGATGGCGTGTGTCGCCAAGTTGTCTTTAGCTTTGACGGCAAAGACTGGCATACCACTTCGTTGCTCGCTCATAAATCCTCCTGGGCGGGGGTGGGGTGTTTTAGATATTCAATCGACGGCATCGCACCTCGCAGACTCCGGTGATGGGCGTAATGATTCGGCACGTCTCTGAAAATTTCCTTCCAGCTTGCCATCGGGCGTGTCTCAAGATACTTGCGAATCCTCTCCGCGCATCGAATCGCCGGGCCATCGCCTTTCAATGTTGGCAGGCCGGCGACTTCATCTAGCGGCGTCACCCATGCCTTGAGCGCCGATAGCGCATCGTCGTGATGGCTCTGGATCATATGCCGCCCGGAATCTGGAGGGGACAGCTCAACCGCTACGCCTTCGCCGACATTCAAGATTCCAAATTCATGGTTGCGGCAAACTTCCAGTGACGACTTGCGCGGCTTGCTTTTGATGCCAGCAAATACGGAGTTTGCAAACAGCGAGGCGCGAATGAGTTGAAAGTACAGCGTGCGGGTGAATGCCATCTTCAATTCGACGACCACTATTCGTTCGCCTTTGTACGCCACCACGTCATGCCCCCACGCTTCAGGGTGAACCACATAGCCATCGGCAAGCAGCCAATTTCGCACCGGGGCGTATAGTCTCGACTCTGGAAAGTCGCGGTCACTCATCCCTGCTTCTCCTTGTCGGCATGGGCGTGGATGTGGGCGATGGCGTGGGATTCGTCCCACCAAAGCACCTGATTAGCTTCGGAGGGCCACCGAACCTTTATCCATTCGCCGCTCCGGCTGAAATACTCATTGGAAGATGGGTTGTCATAGTCGCCGATATAAAACTGATGACAGTTGCCTTTGACGACTGCTCTCCTGCCGGCCACGGATAACACTCCCACCATCGGCAACCCTGCCCCCTCCGCGACGTGCGCTCCAATCTTCTCCATCGCCTTAGCAAACACGCGGTCTGCCTGTTCGCCTCGATAGTGAAAGTGGTTGTCGCCATACGCTCGGCACGCGGCAAAACCGGCGTCGAATATGGCTCTGTCTCGCTCACCCGCTGAAGCGGCTAGTTGGTCGGTTGTCACGTTTTACTCCTTCGTTGTTGGGGCGGGTGGTGGCGGCAGCGGCATCCAATGGGTAGGGATAGCGCAGCTTCGCGACTGGAAGTAACTAGTATTTTCATGCCTTCCGATGTGCCAATGGGCAATGTCAGGAAAACAGCGAGCCGGGCCAAACGGATGCCTTTGGCAGCACCACGCCAGAAATTCACTGCCATCCTTCGGCGCTGTTTCAATCGGTTGCCATTCCATCGTCATCACCCCTCCCCCTCGGCCTTGGCGATGGCGGCGCGGATTTGTAGGTGGACCTCTTTGCCGGTGTGAGCGCAGCACGTCGCAGAAGCGCACCATCCGTCGAACCATTTGTCGGCGGCTTCACACGCTGCCAGTAAGTCCGGTGCGGCGGCTATCAGGCGGGCGTTGGCAAGCCCCACTTGGCCGTCGCATTCGCTGTACGCCACATCCATCGGATTGTGGGCGTCGTCAGTAACGACATATGGACGTTCTGGATCGACTAGCCACGGTCCCGGCGTATGTTTCCCGCTCTCGCTCATGCTGGAGTCCTTATGGGGAAGTTCAAAACCCACACGAAATCGTTTTTCTGCCATGCGCCCTTGCCGTTGTCAGCGTCCCACATTGCTGAATACGCATCTCGGTCGCTGTGAAACGGGAAGCCGCTGGCTACAACGTCCTGCGGTGTCATTTCCATGATTCGCTCCACCCGCACTTCGTCGATCGCCAGCGTGAGGCGGGAAGCCCAGCGAGGCATCTGGCTGGAGGGGCGCCAGCAATGCTTACCCTGTGATTCATCCCAGCTGTCAGCCTTGTAGAAAACCTTGTCGGGTTTCTTTGGGTCGCTTCCGGTCGGAATCAAGGCCGAGTAACTTCTCTCGCCACTGGCCCACCCGAATCCGAAAGTTTCCCGGCACCAAAGCAAGTCGCCGGGGCCGCCGAAGGGACACGCAATGCAGTAGCCGCTTCCCTTATTGGCGATGCACTGCATTTGCGGCGCTGGCGAACCATCTGACCAGACCGCTGATCCTCCACCCAGAACAACGCCGTGCCACTCGCCAGTTTCTTTTTTCGGTAGCTTCACTACCCGTCTCAACTGCGTCTGCCTCCCCGCAAGGATGGCGCGCACTTCGTGGGCATGGAGCGTGATGGGACGGGATTGGGGGGAGGTGGGCATGGTTACTCGTCGAAATCTCTGATGACTTGGTGATCGTGCAGCTTGCCGTCTCGGAAGTGGTACACGCTCGCGTTGCATGGCGTCGTGGCGTCGATTCCGAGTAAATTTTTCTCAGCCTCGCCGTCGTCCTCGTTGACCTTTCCGGCGAAGTCCATCGCCTCTTGCTCGTCGTTAGTAAGCAATAGTGGGATGTCGTCGCAAGTGTGCCGAATCACAACTAGGTAAGCGTTCATAGGGTTCTCCTGGGGGTTATTGATTCGCGTCTCGCTCATCGCTCTTTACTCCGTCGTAAGGGAACGCTGGATGGGTGGGGGTGGCTAGGTGAAAATTAACTGACGCGCTACCCATTCCCGCATTCGCTGCCATCGCTCAGCAGGAGTCTCTTCGGCCCGATCCCATCTAAAACCAGGATGCCAGTGGTGGCCTGGTGGCTTATCCTCAAACACCTTCACGAATCGGTATCCGATCTCGTCGTTCTCGTATTCGATTTCAGCGGCCAACTGTCGCGCTATCCCAACTGCATTGCCGACTTCTTCCGGTTCTTCGTGGTCGATCTTCCCAACGTCAATGCCGCGTGCTTTGCAAACAACACCTATGGTGCAGCACTGGCCATCGTCGTTTATCAACTCTTCTGCGATCAATTCCTTGATCGGCATGGCGTCCATTGCGGCCGCTAGTTCACGAAGAAATGCTTGTCCTCGCTTGCCGCGAATCGCGCTCTTGACTTGTGCGCGCCAACGACCAAGCGCTAAAGGATCTTCGCAATCATCGACATATCCGCTTCTGCTCATCTGAAAGCCCTTTCGTTGTTAAGGGTCTGCCAAGTCGGTGTCATCGCTCGCTCTTAGGATGGGGGGTGGTTAGGCGGTGGCGGCTTTGCACCGGGTCTCGGAATATGTGACGGCGATGGCAAGGGCACTCCAGCAGTCACCAGAAATCCCAAACAGCGGTCCCGGTGTTTTCTTTTTGCCGATGGCTCGATCTTTTCCGCCAAATTTATCTATCAAAGCGGCGCGAATGTTGGCGTCCTTGGCTTTCATGGAATTGCACAAATGGATTTTGACTTCGTGCCGCTTCACGCGAACCCAAACTTTTCCGGTCGAGTCCCAGCACTCGGCAAAGCGCCCGCTCCAAAACACCGTCTCGAATACTTCCGCGCCAACCGCCATTCCCATCGCGGCAATCTGTTCGATAACGAGAATGTCGCCTAGGCTCTGAACTAACAGCACGTCGTCAAGCAGTACTTGGTTTGCCACCTTGCCGAACTGGGAAGGCGAACCGTCGAACAGCACGTAGGCCGAGAACTCTGGCCCTGGGTCAATCGCCAATATGCGGGTGCTCACTTAGCCTCCGGTGGCTGTGTCGATGATTCAATCAGGTCGGCAATCTTGCGTAATGAGCAAGCAGTCTTGCCGGTTCCTTTAAGCCAATCGGCCACGCTTTGCAGTGAATAATCGGGAATGTCTCCAGGGTTGAATAGCGCGTACGCTCCATTTGTTAGTGCGCAAATCACCCTTGCAAATTTCAAGTCCTCGGCTTCGCTTTGAAGGTGCGATTCCAATTCCTTTCGTCCGTACTCATAGCCGTCGTCGTAGGCTTTTCTGTAATCGGCCACGAGTTTTCCGAGTAAGTCATGCTCCTCGCCGCTGCCGACAAACTTCTTGCGGATGGCTTCTAGTTTTTCGGATACGTCGCTCATCACTTACTCCGGTGGCTGGGGTGGGCTAGCTCAATCATGGCGGCCGCCTCTGGTGGCAGCGGGATCAACTGCACATGCAGGCCCATTGCCTCAGAAATAGCACTGAGCTGCTCGGCATGTTGCAAGCAAATCCCGGCCTCGTCCTGGCCCGGCCACGTGTAACGAAAACTGGCTGGCTCGTCACAGCCGCGCTGGTTGCAGTTGCTAATCGTCATAGTCGGTCTCATCGCTTACTCCGGCTGGGGTGGGGGGTTATGTCGCTCCAATTCTTTGGGGATATTCGTTGCCGCCAGCATGGCGTCGAAGTTCAGAGTGTCCTTCGCGCACCTGTCACGAAGAGATGCGTGCAGCCACGCACCAGGTTTATCAATCTTGCCGCGGTTGCGGTCGAAGGATTCGATAACCTGCATAACGTCGTTCTCGCTCAGCGTGCCGTTCTGCCAAAGGATCGCCACCTTGAGCACCAGATTTCGGTTCCCGTTTCCAAGACACGGAACCGCCTTTGCCAAGCGGCCAACTTTTGAACGAATTTCCCCTATCTCTTCTAAAGTAATATCTCTAGCGCCGTCATCGTCATCGTCTACTGAATCTGACTCTGATTCTGAATATGATTCTGAATGGCATTGGGTTGGTAATGCGACCGCATTACGCTTGGATTGCCATCGCTTACCTGCTGCCTTCTTACCAGCCTGTGACTTTGACTCGATGGCTGCTACCAAT
>Ga0180063_1000041_pt1 | contig 29806 bp, 28 predicted proteins | sample EasRivT47_16_10D_FD_121776 | JGI IMG/M metagenome (GOLD analysis project Ga0180063, IMG submission 121776) | Soil microbial communities from meander-bound floodplain in the East River, Colorado, USA - East River metaG ERMLIBT47_16_10D | ecosystem: Environmental > Terrestrial > Soil > Floodplain ...
GCGCGCCGGCGGCACGGCGGTCGGCGGCGGGACCGCCCTCGGACTCGCGAAGCTCCTGCTCGGCATCGAGCGATTCGACGAGCTGATCGCGCTCGCCGCGCGGGGCGATCGCCGCCGCGTCGATCTCCTCGTGAGCGAAGTGTATCGCGCGGCGCCGTCGGCGGTCGCGCGGACCCTCACGGCCGCCAACTTCGGGAAGCTCGAGTCGACGCGGCCCGAGGACGTCGCCCACGCGCTCTTCGGGCTCGTCGGCGAGACGGTCGTGCTGGTCTCGCTCGGCCTCGCGCGGCACGCGGGCACCGAGACGGTCGCATATTGCGGGACGACGCTCGCCGGCAACGCGCCGCTGCGCGACGTGATCGAGCAGATCGCGACCTTCTTCGGCTTGCGGCCCGTGTTTCTCGCACGCGGCGCGTACTGCGGCGCGATCGGGGCCGCGGCGCTCGCGCGCGAGGCGTGACGGTGCGGCGGGTTGCCATACTGGGTGCCTTGTCGAGAACCCGGGTTGCAGCGTTGGGTCGACGGGGCACAATGGAGGCATGCGGACACTTCGAGCGACAATCGGTGTGCTGGTGGCGAGCATGGTCCTCGTCGCGGCCCCCGTGCGCGCCGATCCGGTCGGCGTGGTGAAGGAGTCGGGCCGGACCGCGGGGCACTCCGTGCGCGACGGCAGCAAGACCGTCGGCCGCACCGTGCGCGACTTCTTCAAGGGCGGCCCGCGCAAGGCCAAGCGGACGTGGAAGGCGAACGCCGCCCACACGCGCGCGGTGGCCCGGGCCGACAAGGCGCGAGTGAAGAGCGAAGCGCACGAGTGACGGCGGCGACGGACCGCGTCATCGACGCCGACGGCCACGTCCTCGAACCGCCCGATCTCTGGGCGCGCTACGTCGAGCCCGCCTGGCGCGACCGCGCCATCCGCGTGGCCCGACAGCCCGACGGCCGCGACGCGCTCTTGATCGACGGGCGGCCCGCGCGGCTCACGACGCCGGAGATGCTCGGCGGCTTCGGCGGCATGGGCAAGCCGCTCGAGGCGCTCGCCGCGGCTTGTCTCTCGGGCCGCTACGCCGAGAACCTGCCGGTCGCGGCCACCGATCCCGCGGCGCGGCTCGCCCTCCTCGACGCCGACGGCATCGCGCAGGCACTCCTCTACCCGAGCCTCGGGCTCCAATGGGAGGGCGAGGTCGACGATCCCGCCTACGCGCTCGCGCACACGCGCGCCTACAATCGCTGGATCGAGGAGTTCTGCGCGGGCAGCGGGGGGCGGCTCGTGCCGATCGCGCATCTGACGCTCGGCGACGCCGACGCGGCGGCCGCGGAGCTGCGGCGCGCGGTGCGGGCCGGCGCGCGTGGCGGCTTCCTGCTACCGTTCACGCTCGATGGCGTGCCGCACGGCCATCCCGCGCACGACGCCCTCTTCGCCGCCGCGTGCGAGCTCGACGTGCCGATCGCGATCCACACCGGGATCGATCCCCCGGCGCGCTCCCTCCACCGTCGCTTCGACGAGCTCACGTGGCCCGAGGCCATCCCCTTCCCCGGCGCCTGGTACCTTCAGGTGATGTTCGCGCAGGCGGTTCAGCAGGCGTTCACGACGTTCTTCCAGTACGCGACGTTCGATCGCTTTCCCGCGTTGCGCCTAGTGGTCCTCGAGGCGGGCGCCGGATGGCTCGGCTTCTGGATGGATCGCATGGACGCGCTCTATCGCTCGAGCCTGCGCGTCACGATCGCGTTGCGCGAGGAGCCGTCGTTCTACGTGCGGCGGCAGTGCTGGATCTCGGGCGATCCGGACGAGGGCGTGCTCCCGCTGATCATCGGCTATGTCGGTGCCGACCGGTTCGTGTGGGCGACGGACTACCCCCACAGCGACCACGACGCGACCTACATGACCGAGCTGCGCGAGCTCGCCGGACGCCTCCCGGTCGATGACCGCCGCAAGCTCCTCGGCGGGAACGTGGCAACCGCCTACCGGCTCTGACCCCCCCTCAGCCGGGGTTTTGTTCGAATCCGAATTTCGTGCAAATTCAGGGGCCATGCCGACATCATTCGGAAAGCGCCAGAAGGAAAAAAATCGGATCGAGAAGCGCCAGGAGAAGGAGGCGCGGCGGAAGGAGCGCAAGGAAGAGCGCGCCAACAAGCCGCGGCCCGCGGGCGAAGAGGATCCCGACATCGCCGGAATCGTACCCGGCCCCCAGCCGCTGCCCGAGGACTACTGACCCGATCGATTCAGGCTCGGCGGATGACGGAGCGGACGAACGTGACGACGGGGCTCAACGCGCGCGCTTGGGCGCTGGACGCGAGCGCTTCGCCTTTGCGGGCGGCTTGGACGGCCCCTTCTGCGGCCGCGCCCCGCCCGGTGACGGCGTGCGGCCCGTGTGCGCCCGCGCTGCGCTCGGGGCTGCGGGCTTGGCACTCTGCGCCCGCGCTGCGCTCGGGGCTGCGGGCTTGGCACTCTGCGCCCGTGCTGCGCTCGGGGCTGCGGGCTTGGCGGTCGGCGCCGGCGTCACCTTGGCCGTCGCTTTCGGAGCGCTCTTCGCCGTCGTCTTCGCCTTCGCCTTGGTCGGAGCTGCCTTGGGCGGCGCCGCCGGGAACACGGACGGCGGCGGCGGTGGGGGCGGCGGAAGGCGCCGCAGGTTCGCCGCGTCGATCCAGCCCTCGATCTGATCGGGTGTGCAGACCCTATAGCGGGGCGGCGCCGATCGCCGCGGCCGCCAGGCCGTGATGACGATCGACGCGTCGGCCGGCAGGCGCTGCGGGGTGGGCATGCCGTCTTCGTCGAGCAGCTGCACGTCCGCGACGGCGGTGCCGGTCGGCGTGATGAGCGCCCGGCTGCCGACCGCGAAGGCCGTGTCGCCACGAGACTGGGAGCGGGGCCGGAGCGGGGGTGGACCCATCGGCTTGGCACCGAACGTCATGACGGCCTCCGGCCGGGACATGCACTACGTGATGCGATCTTCTGGCCCATGCCACGCTCCTCGCCCGCTAGGGACGCGTTCCGGTTTGCGCGGTAGCCTGGGCGGGACGCGGTCGTTTCGACTCCCCACGACGGAACGCGCTCAACCAAATCGGTAGGGAAACTATATCGTTCGCGGGCGTGGCGCAACGAAGCACGTCTGCCCCGCGCCGCCGGCCGTGCGCGCGACGCCTCCTCGCCCGCGGACGTCTAGCTATCGAGCCGGATGATGCGCGCCGTCGTCGATTTGAAGGCCGGCGTGGCGGAGCGCGGGTCGATGGTGCGGGGAATGAGGACGTTGGCCTCGGGGTAGTACATCGCGAGGTTGCCGGGAGGGAGCGGCGCGATTCGCACCAGGACGTCCATCGCGCCGACGGCGTTCTCGACGCGGACGCGCGAGTCGCGGGTGACGCCGAGGCGTTCGGCATCGGCGGCGCTCATCATGACGACGTCGCGCCGCTCGTTCGCGCGGTAGAGATCCTCCTCCTCGTAGACGACGGTGTTGAACTGGCCCTCCGACCGCAGGGTCATCAAGCGGAGCTCGCCGGGGGCCGGGGCGAAATCCGGCGGCGGCGTCGGACGCAGGTGCGCGCGCCCGTCGGCGGTCGCGAACTGCGGCGCGTGGAAGGTCCGGCCGCTCACCTGGAACTCGCCGTGCGTCCGATCGATGGTCGCGAGCGCCTCGTAGCCGGGGACCACGCGCGCGATGGCGTTCCGGATCGCGGCGTGGTCGGTGAGCACCCCCCAGTCGAGCGGCCCGGGCGGCAGCACGGCCTTCGCGAGCGCGGCGATGATCTCGACCTCGGAGCGCATCTCGCTCGACGCCGCCGGCGCGCCGCCGTCGGAGAGCCGTACGTAGTTGAACATGCTCTCCTGGGTGGTGCACTGGCGCTCCTCGTCACGCGCGAGCGCCGGCAGGACGAGATGGGTGCGGCCGCGCCCGTGCACGTGGCTCTCGTTCAGCTTGGTCGACACGTAGATCGTCGTGCCGATGCGCTGGAGCGCCGTCCGCACCCACGCGCGATCGGGCGTCGCCGCGAACAGGTTGCCGCCGAGCAGCACCGCCGCGTCGATCCGCCCCTCGGCCGCCGCCTCCACGCTCGCGAGCGTGTGCATCCCCACGCCCGCAGGCAGCGGCACGCCGTAGAGCTCGGTCAGGCGCCGCGCGAATTCCGCCTTGAGGGCCGGTGCCACGCCGACCGAGCCCACGCCTTGCACGTTCGAGTGTCCGCGGATCGGCAGCAGCCCGGCGCCGGGCCGGCCGACCCATCCGCGTGCGAGCGCCAGGTTGACGATCGCCTGCACGTTGTCGACGCCGTGCGCGTGCTGCGTGATCCCCATGGCCCACGCCATGATCCCGCGGCGCGCGCCGACGATGAGCTCCACGGCGGCCTCGGCCTCGCCGCGCGGCACGCCGCACGCGGCGAGGAGCGCATCGGCCTCGTGCGCCATCGCGGCGGCGCGCACCGCGTCCCAGCCCGTCGTGTGTGCGCACAGATAGGTGTCGTCGGTGGCGCCGCGCTCGATCACCCGCCGTAGCCAGTAGAGCAGCAGCGCCACGTCGGAGCCGACGTGCGGCTGCAGGTAGAGGTCCGACACCTCCGACCCGAACATCATGCTCCGCCAGTCCGACGGCACGCGGAAGCGCACGAGCCCCACCTCGCGGTACGGGTTCACGACGATGACCTTCCCGCCGCGCCGGCGGAGCTCCACCAGCTGCGTGATGAGCCGTGGATGGTTCGACGCCGGATTGGCGCCGACGACGACGGCCAGGTCGGACTGCGCCAGATCGTCGAGGACGACCGTCGCCGTGCCGCTCCCGATCGCGTCGGCGAGCGCCACGCTCGACGCCTGATGGCAGTAGTAGGAGCAGTTGTTCACGTTGTTCGTGCCGAAGACGCGTGCGAAGCACTGCAGCAGGAAGCCGGCCTCGTTGCTGCTCCGTCCCGACGCGTAGAAGAACGTGCGCTCGGGCGTGGTCGCGCGCAGCGCATCGGCCGCGATGCCGAGCGCCCGCTCCCACGACACGCGCTCGAAGTGCGACGCGCCCTCGCGCCAGAGCATCGGGAAACCGATCCGTCCCGCATGCTCGAGCTCGCGCGACGTCCAGCGCTCGAGCGTCGCCAGGTCGTGCCTACGCGGGAAGTCGTCGGCGAGCGGCGGCTGCATGTCGGCGGCCTGTGCCTGGACCGACTTCTTGCAAACCTCGGGAAACGACCCGGCCTCGTTGCGCATGCCGCCGTGCTGCCCGCCCATCCCGACCGCGCAGGTCTTGCAGGCGTTGTGGCTCGCGAGCCGCTTGGTGAGCGCGGCGAGACCACCGGCGGTCCGCGCCTTCTGGAGCGAGTAGCGGATCGCGGCAAGACCACCACCGCTGCGGCGCGGACGCATCGGGACGTCGTGTAGCATGGGCGAGCGATCCCGTGCACTCCAGGCGCCGCGCCCGCGGGAGCCCACGAGTCACCGCCGTCGTCGGGGCGATCGATGCTGCGGATCGAGGCGCTCGGCGTCGGCTCGATCCTTGAGGCGCCCGGTGGCGCGTTTGTTGGCCAGGAAGTCGGCACGACCGATGACGTCGACGCGGACACCGTCGAAGTCGGCCGCAATCCGCCTCGGCCACGCGTCGGCGAACTCGACCGCATCGATTGCAGTCAGGACATCGATCCGTACCGGTGGCAGTCCGATCTGAAAGACGACCCCGGGCGTCGAGAGATCGTGGGGACGCAGCGCATGCAATGGCGCACCGAACTCGTCGAGCGCGGCGAACGCGCGGGCGGCGTTCTGGGCGTCGGTTCGATCCAGAGATCGAGATCACCCGTGGCGCGCGGGCGTCCCAGCACGGCCAGCGCGTACGCGCCGACCACGAGAAAGCGCACGTCGTGGGCGACGAACGCGCGCAACAGATCGCGAAAGTCGTCCGCCAGGCGCGTCTTCCCGCCAGCCATGCAGCCTCCACTGCTCCACGCTCAACCGAAATGCGAGCCGTACGCGTTCGAGGACCGACAGGCGCTCCCACCACGAGTCGTCCGCTTGCTCCAAGACCGCCATGGCCGGAGTTCCCGGTCGAATGACCCGGGCGCTGGCCCGTGCCAGACGCTTTCGACGAGCAGCCTCGCTGACTACGGGCACCGATCACTTATGCAGGCTGTCGAACTGGGGGACAACCGCGCCGCCCAGCACGCCGGGTCCATCAGGCCCGTCGCTCGCGCAACGCCGCGTAGAGGGCATCGTACAGGAACCCGGCACGCATCACCGTCTCCTCGTCGTCGGCCGCCACCAGCGGAAACCCGTGCGAGATCGCGCGCAGGCCGGCCGACTCGGGCGTGAGACCGACCTGATCGGCGAAGTCGGCGCCGCGGACGATGCGGGCCAGCTCGCGCAGCGCGGCATCGTCCGGACGGTGCTCCTCGACGAGCGCCTCGAAGGCGCAGCGGCCGGCCGTATCCTGGTGGGGATAGCGCGCCCCCGGCGCGTCGAAGCCGATCGCGCCTTCGCGTGTCTGCACGACGGCGACCTGGTCGGGCTCGACGAAGCGGAACGTGGCCTCGGGATCGATGAAGCGGCGGACGAGCCATGCGGTGGCGGTCCGGTTCGTGCGGATCCGGCGGCGAGTCACCCATTGCATGCCCGCCTCGTTCGACGAAGGCGGGCGGTCCGTCAAGTCAGGTCGCTTCGTGCGGCGGCACGTCACGGAGCTGTACCAGCAGCAGCACGTCGTAGAGCGCCTTCAGGACGCCACCGCACACGAGCGGCCAGCCGATGGTCGATCGGTCGAGCATGATGCCGGCGACCAGCGGCGGCAGCGCCGCGGCGAGGCTTCGGGGCACCGCCGTGAGCGTCGCCGCGGCCGCGCGCTCCTCGGGCGGCACCACGCTCATGACGTAGGCCTGCCGGACGGGCACGTCCATCTGCGAGAGCAGCGCGCGCCCGAGCAGGCAGGCGACCGCGGCGCCGGCATGCGGCACGAGCCCCGCCGCGACGAGCAGCAGGTTCGCAGGGAGATGCGTGTAGACCATCGTCCGCACGAGGCCGATGCGCGTCGCGAGGCGCGCGGAGACGAGCTGCGAGAGCGCGCCCAGCAGGCCGGTCGCGAACAGCACGACGCCGATCACGTCGGCCGAGAAGCCGAAACGACGCGCGAGCCAGAGGACCAGCAGCGACTGCACGACGAAGCCGCCGCCGAACGCGTCGAGACTGAAGAGCGCGGTCAGCTGCAGCACGATCGGCCGCGAGCGCGCGAGCGGCGCCACGTCGTGCGCCCGACGCGGCATCGCGGGCAGCGCGGCGCCGCGATAGAGCAACGCCAGGGCGACGCCGACGCCGGCGTAGCCGGCGAAGGCGAGCGTACCGCCGGCGCCGGGTCCGGCGTTCCACGTGCCGGCTACGCGGTCGGGCAGCCCCGCCGCGAGCGCCCCGAGCGCGCCCGCGATGCCGCCGGCGAGGTTGTACCAGGCGTAGACGGCCGGCCGGGTGTGGGCGGGCGTTGCCGCGGCCAGAATGGACTGCTCGGTCGGGAGGAAGATCGTCACGTCGCCGGCGCTCGGATTGAGCGTGCCCACGACCGCGAGCAGCAACAGCGGCCAGAACGACGTCAGGGTCGCGAAGCCGACCCCGGTCGCGACCATCAGCGCGGTGGTGGCGAGCAGGACTTCGCGGGGATCGAGACGGTCGGCGACCAGGCCGACGGCGATCGTGAGCGCGGCCGAGCCGACGAGCGTCGCGGCGACGATCGCGCCCACCTCGGTGGCCTCGAAGCCGAGCGCCAGCAGGTGGATCGTCAGCACGACGCTCACGAGCCCGTCGGCGAGCCCGCGGAGACCGCGGGCCGCCACGATGCGTCGCGCGACGGGCGCCACGTCGACCGGGATCAGCGCGATCCGAGCGCCCCCGCCGCCCGCAAGGCGGCGATCTTCGCGGCGTCGTAGCCGAGCACGTCGCGCAACACCGCGTCCGTGTCGCGTCCCGGCTCGCGGGCGGCGGCCGACGGGACCGGCAGCGGCTCGCCGATGAGCTTCACCGGCGACGGCATCAGGTCCGTGCCCGCCTCCGTGTGCGGCCGCATGGAGAGCCGCGCCTGGAAGTGCGGGTCCTTCGTGATCGACTTGACGTCGTTCACCGGACAAATGGTCGTGTTGACCTGCTGCGCGAAGGCGATCCACTCGGTCGTCGTGCGGGTCGCGAAGATCGCCGCCAGCTCGCGTCGGAGCGCCACGTTGCCGCGCGCATGGTCGGCATACTTGGCGCCGGGATTCTGCGCGAAGAGCTCGGGCCGGCCGATGCCCTCGCAGAAGTTCTTCCAGAACTCGCGCTCGGACGCCATGAAGAGGATCAAGCCGTCCTTCGAGCGATAGTACTGGTAGCGCACCGACTCGGTCATGCTGTCGTCGCCGACCGGGCGCCGCGGCCCCTTGCCGTCGCCGTCGTTGCCGGTGACCTCGTCCTCGGGCCGCTCGTACGCCTTGTTGCCTTCGATGCCGTTCCAGTTGAACGCCGCGGCGGCGTCGCTCTGGGCGACCTCGAAGAAGCAGCCCCGGCCCGTGGCGCGGGCGCGAATGATGGCGGCGCAGATGCCGAGCGCCGCATAGAGCGGTCCGGCGTTGATGCCGACCGCCGTATACGAGGGGAGCGTCGGAAAGCCGTTCGCGTCGGACGTCGGCCGCGCGACGCCCGCCCACGCGTCGTACGCGATGCCGTGGCTCGGCATGTCCTTGTAGGGTCCGGTCATCCCGTACCCCGAGTGGGTGCAGAAGACGATCTTCGGATTGACCTGCTTCAAGTCCTCGTAGCCGAGGCCCCGGCGGGCGAGCGCGCCGGGACGCATCCCTTCGACGACGGCGTCGGCGCCGCGCACGAGATCCTTGTACGTCTGCACGCCTTCGGGCGTCTTCAAGTCGAGCACGACGCTCCGCTTGCCGCGGTTCAGGTGCCAGTGGAGCAGCGAGATGCCGTCGATGATCGGGAACGCCATCTTGCGGACGTAGTCGCCGCCCGGGCCCTCGACTTTGATGACGTCGGCGCCCAGGTCGGCCAGGTGCATCGCCACCCCGCCCGGGCCGAGGAGCGCGCTTTCGATGATGCGGACGCCGGCGAGGAGACCGCCGGCGGGTGCGGACGTCGTCATGCGCTGGGCGCTTAGCACGCGCGCGTGGCGCGGGCGACGGGCGGCGCCTCCGACAACATGTCCGTCGCATCGATATCGGGCGGCCACACCGGCCATCGCCGATCCGACTGTCGCGCTATGGCACCGCGTCGAGGCGCACCTCTTGGAGGTGACCGAACCCGGGCTCGCCCGAGAATGGCCGGCCCTTCGCCTCCACGAGGGTGGCTCGATCCTCGTCGCACGCGAGCCGAACGCGATAGGTGCCCGGCTCGGTGAGCAGGAGCCAACCCTCGCCCTCGGGATCGAGGAGGGTCGCCCGCTCGACGCCTCCCGCGCCCGACATGGGAGCGGCGAGTGCGTAACCGCGCCCCCCACATGCCGGGGGCCCGACCACGAGGAGTTCCGGCGAACGAACGAAGGCGAGCGGCACCGGCGTGATGCCCGGAGCCTTCGACGTGATTTTCCTCACGAGACGCCCGAATGCGGTCAGCATGAAGGCGTGACGCCAATCGTCCTGTGCCGGAACGACGTCCGTACGAAGACGTCCTCGACCCGGACCGCCGGAACCAGGTGGAGCGTCACGTCGCCGAAGATTCCGGCCGGGTACCACCCCGATGGCTGGCTCACGAGGAAGATGTCGTATGCCTTCGCCTCTTCGGCGGAGGCCACGCCGCCGAGTCGCGCGTTGGCGGCGTCGGCGGGAGTTGCCGAAACCGAAAGCTCGTTCTCGCTTCCCTCGCGGAGCGCGTCGGTCACGTCGAACGAGACGGGAAGCCTCACTCCATAGTGGTCCCCCACGACCTCGCCGTTGAGCGCCACGCGGACGTGGTGGCCGGCCTTCTCGAACACGAGCAACGCTCGACGGTCGCGACGCAGCTCCATGGGCAAGGTGAAGCGCAGGCGATAGGACACCGGGCCCCGCCGCCTTCCCACCACGAGCGCTTCCGGGACCCGCACGGGAACCCAGGAAGCGGACCCGCCACCTCGAAGGCTCTCCCACATGCCGTTCAGGAGGATCTCGGTCCGCGGAGCCGCGACCGTATCGCTCGTCTGCGCCAATGCCGTAGAGCCGCAAAACAGACACATCGTCGCGAGCGCTCCGAGCAGAACACCCGAGCGCCGGCGCCGGATGGGCTCTTGCTCCGAAGCGACGACCGCGTGAGCACGCCGCCCGCCGTAGCCGACGGATGCGAACGTCCACAGGGCGAGGGGCGTCAGGACATCACCCTCGCGAGCGCGGACACAGCGTGAAAGCGAGCTCGCTTGCGGCAGACGTCGATGCGCCCTTCGCGCTTTGGACGACGAACAACTGCGAGACGTTCGACTCGCCGCTCACCCAGAGCCCGAGCAAGCACTCACCACCCGACCAATGCAGGCGCGTTCCGGCGACCTCTAGAGCTGTAGCCACGAGCTACCGCGGGCGCACCGTGATCGTGTGCACGGGGGTCTCGCGGTCGCGCCGCACCACGATCCGGTTCCGCCCGACGTCCACCTTGGCCCGATCGCCCGCCGTCGTCTCGACCACCACCCCCTCGGGATAGTGCCGCGCGAACGGCACGAACAGCACCGTCGGGTCGGGAATCCGCCTCGTCGGGTCCTCGGCGAAGCTGTAGGTGAGCTCGCGCGTGTCGGGATCGAAGTGGAGCGCGAGCGGCACGCCGGCCGTCGATTGCGGAAAGGGCCGCGCCAGCAGATCGACGAGCGCGCCCTTCTCGTTCCCGGCGGCGTCGACCAGCGAGAACGTGTTGTCGGTCGGGAAGTACGCCCACACCGCGCCGCCGACCCGGCGCGCGTCCTGCGCGTCGAGCTGGTGGCGCACGGCGAGCGCGGTCGCGGCGAGGAAACCGCCGGCCGCCTCGGTGTTGCCGCCGTACTCGCCGACCCACAGCACGGCGCCGTACGCCGCGGCCTCGCTCGCCGCGAGCGCGTAGTCGGCGTCGGTGGTGGCGCGGTTGCCGTCGTACTGCAGGTTCGGGAGGCCGCCGGTCTGCGTGTAGAGGTGCGGCGCGTAGACGAGGTTCGGTCCGAGCGGCTCCGGGTTGGCCGCGATGCCCAGGTTGCGGCTCACCGGCGGCTCGATGACGAGCATCTGCTCGGCCCGCTCGTCGCGCAGGATCGCGGCCCAGAGGCGATACGCGGGATGCAGCTTTTGGGCCTCGAACCCCGCCGGCGTCACCACGTCGATCGGCTCGTTCAGGAAGTTGAAGCCGGCGACGACGCGCTCGCGCCGGTAGTAGCGCGCCACCGCGCGCCAGACGTCGAAGAAATGGTCGAGCAGCCGCCGGCCGTCCGGCGCGAGGGCGCCGGCCCAGAAGTCGTGCTGCGCCGTCCAGCCGCCGAAGACGTCGCGCGGATACCCGCGGCCTTCGCAGCTCCAGCCCGGCGCGCCGTTCCCGCCCGTGCACGGCGACCACTGGAACTGGTGCATCTCGAGCACGACGACCATCCCGTAGCGGCGCGCGAAGCGGACGATCGGATCGACCTGCGTGCGTAGATGATCGAGGTCGATCCGATTCGGCTCCGGCTCGAGGTAATGCCAGGCGACCGGCAGCCGCACGACGTTCACGCCCCAGCTCGCCATCTGCACGAAGTCGGCCTCCTCGGGCGGATGAAAGGCGCCGAAAAAGTTGCCGAACTCGAGGCCGGAGTAGTTGATGCCCCGCAACAGGACGATCCGGCCCGCGGCATCGCGGATCCACGTGTCGTCGCTGCGGAGCCGTCCCGACCGCGCACTTGCGAGGCTCGCCGCCGCGATCGTGAGCAGCACGGCGAGCGCCCGGGCGCATCGTCCGCGGTCGAATCGGCGCATGCGCGGACGCTACCCGATCTCGCCGCCGGCGCCTACCTTTTGCCTCCGGCGCCGCGGTCGCCTATTAGAGCGGACGAATGCGCCGGCGGTGGGGACTCGTGCTGTCGGGGGGCGGCGCGAGAGGAGCCTTCCAGGTGGGCGTGCTCGAGCGCCTGCTCCAGGATCCGGAGTTCGGCACCGGTCCGGTCGCCATCTCGGGAACCTCGGCCGGCGGCATCAACGCCGCGCTGCTGGCCGCGGGGAAGTCGCCGACCGAGATGCGGCAGTTCTGGCGCGACATCGCGGCCGACCCGCCCGTCGTCGTCAACGCCCAGCTCTTCGAGGACGCGATCAAGACGATCGCCGACCTGATGGCCGAGGACTCCCTCGACGTGTTCGGCGGCGGCCCGGCGCTCCGCCGCTTCGTGCAGCGCGCGCAGAACCACGTGCCGCCGCGGCTCGGCAGCATGCTGGCGCTCATGACCGAGTATGTGCTCACGTCGCGCTTCGATCTCGTCGGACGCTTTCTCGGCGGGCTGCGACATTCGGCGCTGGCCGACACGTCGCGCCTGCGCGAGCGGCTGGTGGCGGCGCTCGGCGGCGAGACGGTCCACGAGCGTGGCCTGCGGTTGGCGATCAACACGGTCGACGTCCGCACCGGCCGGGTGATCCGCTACGTGACGGCGGCGACCGCGCTCACGCGCGAGCCCGACTACCACATCGTGCCCGCGATCACCGTCGACATGGTGCTCGCGAGCGCCAGCATCCCCCTGCTCTTCCCGCCGGTGCCCGTGCACGACAACCTCCTGTGGGACGGCGGGCTCCTGGTGAACACGCCGCTCGCCCCCGTCGTCGCGCTCGGCGCGGAGGAGATCGTGACCGTGCTCGTCACGCGGACGCCCGGCGTCGCGTCGCCGAAGCCGCTGCGCAGCATCGGCGAGGCGGTCGAGTGCACCGTCGATTCGTTGCTCGAGAACGCCTACAATGTCGACCGGAAGCTCCTCTTCGCGCGCAATCGCATCGCCCGGCTCGAGGGCGGCTATCGCGCCGTCAAGCTCTACAAGGCGCTGCGGCCGGAGCCCGAGATCTGCGGTCCGGGATCGTACCTCGACTTCCGGCGCGTCATGCTCGAGAAGCTCGCCGCCGCCGGCCGGCGCGCCGCCGACGCGTGGCTCGCCGCCGGGCCGCCCGAAGACGACATCTCGGAGCCCGACGCGCTCGACGCCACCATGCCGACCCGAGACACGTCTCGGGTCGGAGTCGGACGCGAGTAGGAAACGCTCGGTGACTCGCGCGAGCGGGGTGCCGCGGCCGGCAAAGCCGGCGCGGCAATGCGAGGTACGCTCGACGATGCGACGCGCGCGAACGCCGTAGCGCTGTCCAGGTTGGAAGACTTTCGCTGACCAACCGGGGTTGACACTCGCGGCGTTCCGGGCGGACACTGGCTTGTCGACCCGGACGGGGCATGGAGCCTCTCCTCGGGTGCAGCCCCCAGAGGAGGATGCATTGGCATTCATTCCGTCCCGCCAGCGTGCAATTCGCCCACCCCGCCCCGTGCAGGTGGTTCTCGCCGTGGGGCAGCGCGTGTTCATCAACCCGCCTGGCGACATGAGTCGGCTCGTCTCGCTCACCGACGAGCGCGGCGTGCCCGCAGCGGGCGCGCTACGTGACGGGGCGGAAGTCGAGATCATCGCCTGGCGGCCGCGCGGTTCCACCGGCACGCGATACCGCGTGCGCAACAACTCGGATGGTTCCGACGGCTGGCTCGCCGCCGACGAGCTACGCGCCACGGCGATCCGCCCGGTGAGCGCCGCGCCGACCGCGCCCGAAGCCCCCTCGAGCACCGGGTACAACGGGGCAGGCCGCCCGTTCGGTAGCCGGTTCTAGTCGCCGATGCTGCACGTCATGCTGCCGGTGCAGTATCTCCGGCGCGCCGACGCCGGCCTTGCGGGTCCGCAGCGCCGCCTCATGATGGCGGTGCTCCAGACCGTGCTCGACGATTGCCAGGGCTCGGATACCGCGCGCGCCATGGGCACCGCCGGCAGTCGCAATCCCCGCGCGCTGCGCCAGGCGCTCGCGTACCTCGACAGCCGCGACCGCAGCTGGCCCTACAGCTTCGACAACATCTGCGAGGCCATGGGCCTCGACGCCGAAGGCATTCGGCGCACGATCCGCCAGCGCGCGGGCGACGCCGGCGACACCGCCTGACGCCTCACTCTTTCGCGGCGACCGCCTCGTACATCTCGAGCTCGGGCCGCCCGTCGAGGATGCCGCGCATGGCCGCGAAGAACCCCTGCATGGCCGCGCTGCCCCCGTGCGCGGCGAACGCCGCCTGGTCGTCGTACACCTCGTAGAAGAGGTAGACGGTCGGGTCGGCCGTGCTGCGATGGCAGACGTAGCTGCGCGTGCCCGGCTCGTTCGCCTGCACGTGCGCGATCATCTTGCGCACTTCCTCCTCGAAGTCGGTGGCCTTGTCGGCCTTCACCTTGAGCTTGGCGACGACGGTCAGCACGGCTCGAGTCTCCTTTCAGCGTCCCTTGAAGACGGGCGGGCGCTTCTCGCGAATCGCGGCGAGCGCCTCCTGGTGGTCCTCGCTCTGGAACGTCAAGAGCTCGAGCGCCGTCGACGCGTCGAACGCGAGGTTCAGCGCGTCCTTGACGAGCTTGTTGACGGCGAGCTTCGTGTAGCGCACGGCGAGCGGCGCGCCGGCCGCGAGCCGGGCCGCGAACGCCATGGCGTCGCGGTCGAGCTCCGCCGCCGGCACGACCCGGTTGACGAGCCCGATCCGTTCCGCTTCGGCGGCGGTCAGCGGATCGCCCGTCAGCAGGTACTGCTTCGCGCGTGCCGGACCGACGAGCAGCGGCCAGATGGCGGCGCCGCCGTCGCCGGCGACGATGCCGACCTTCACGTGCGGGTCGCCGATGGTCGCCGTATCGGCCATGAAGATCACGTCGCAGAGGAGCGCGATCGACGCGCCGAGTCCCATCGCCGGGCCGTTGAGCGCCGCCACGATCGGCAGCTCGACGTCGACCAGATCCCAGATGAGCTGCTTCGCATCCTGCCGGAGCGCCTCCATCCGGCCCGGCTCGCGCAGCGACGGGAACCACGCGAAGTCGCCGCCCGCCGAGAAGGCCCGCCCCTGCCCCGTCAGGACCACGGCCCGCGCGTCGCGCTCGCGCCGCAGACCGGCGAAGAGGTGCATCAGATCGTGGTGCAGGGCCTCGTCCACGGCGTTGAGCGCGCTCGTCGGGTGCGCGATCGTCACCTTGAGCACGGCTCCCACGCGCTCGGTGCGCAACGTCGTGTAGGTGCTCATAGCTGCGCGGTATCGGTGTCGAGGTGCAAGAGGATCCGACCCGCGAGCTCCCAGGTGGCGCTCGCCACCATCGCGTGCTGCGTCGCCACGTGGACGTCGCGGAAGCAGCGCTGGAGCGGGCTGGTCGCGTAGACCGAGGTCCCACCGCCCGCCTGGTACATGAGATCGGTCGCGCGGGCGGCGCTGGTGGTCGCGTGCGTCGCGGCCAGACGAAGGCCCATGCGTTCGGGCAGCGCGATGGTGCCGTCGGCCTCGGCCTGCCGCCAGGCGCACGCGATCGCGTCGTCCAGGAACGCCCGCGCCGACCGGACGAGCGCCTCGGCCTCGGCGACCTGCGCCTGCACGACGCCGCGCTCGGCCAGCATGCGCCGCGAGCCTTGCGGACGCTTCTCGCTCGCCAGCCGGACGAGCTCGTCGACGGCCGCCCGCGCGATCCCGAGCGCGACCGCCGCGATGCCGAGCGCGAGCAGGCCGAACACGGGAAATGCATAGAGGCCACCCGCCACCCGCGGCCGATCGTCGACCAGCGAGACGGAGCGCGCGGCCGGCACGACGACGTCCTCGACCGTCATGTCGTGGCTGCCCGTGCCGCGCAGCCCCGAGACGTACCAGGTGTCGACGATGCGCACGTCGGCGGCCGGAAAAAGCATCATGCGCGCGCGTGGTGGCCCGTCGTCCCGCACGAGCGCCCCGCCCATGAGCCACGTGCAGTGCTCGCTCCCGGAGGCGAAGGGCCAGCGACCCGACACGCGAAAGCCGTCGCCCGCCGGCACGGCCGTCCCGCACGGCGCGAACACCCCGCCGGTGATCGCGTGCGGATCGGCGTAGATCTCGCGGGCCATCGCGTCGGGCAGGTACGCGCTCACGACGCCGCTCGTGGCCGCGATCATCGCGCACCATCCGGTCGAGCCGTCGGCCGCGGCGATGGTCGCGAGGACGTCGGCCAGGACGGCCGGATGCGCCTCGAGGCCGCCCAGCGCGCGCGGCACGCAGAGCCGGAACACGCCGGCATCGGTGAGCGCATCGACGAGATCGCGGGAGACCCGCCGATTGGCCTCGGTGGCGTCGGCCGCCGCACGGATGCGCGGCACGAGGGCACGAACGGCTTCGATCATGATGGGCCGCTCGTCCTACTACCGCGCGCGCGCTCACGTCCAGTCCCGGCGTCGTTCACGACGATCCGGTAAGCTATCGCGACGATTGCGCCCGTCGCGCGTCGGCCATCGCGTCGAAAGGCGGCTCTCCGACCGCTCGTCCGCCCATGACACCCTCCTCGGCGTCGCGCATCCCGTCGCCACGCCGAGCAGCTGGCGAGCCGCGCGGAAACGCACCGCGCAGCGGGCCCGGTCGAGACCCGTCACAACGACTTCAGGTACTCGATCAACGCCGCGCGCGCGCTCGGCACGAGCAGCAGGAATCGATCCCGCGCGCCTCGCGCTTCCCCGTCGTGCGCGGCGATCGCCTCGTCGAGCGTCGCGGCGCGGCCGTCGTGCAGGTACGGCGCGCTCTGCCCGACACCCCACAGCGGCGGCGTGCGGAACTCGCTCCCGCTCGCCGCGCTCTCCGGGATGCCGTCGCCGAGCGATCCCATGTCGTGGAGGAGCAGGTCGGAGAACAGGCGCACGCGCTTGCGATTGAGCGCCGGCACGGCGCTCGGGCCGGTACGGAGCTTGTCCATGTGGCACCCGTGGCACTTCGACTGCTTGAAGACCCGCTTGCCGTAGCGCGTGAGCTTGGTGAGCTCGATCGGCACCGGCGGCGCGAGCAGCCGCATGAAGTCGGTGAAGGCACGCACGTCGCTGCCGTCGTCCTCGGGATCCGCGGCCGGGTCGCAGGCGAGCGCCTTTCCCTGCGGGAGCGTCTCCGTGGGTCGGGTCGGGTTCGTGATGCCCAGCTCCTCCAGGTAGGCGGTGGCGGCGAACTGCTCGAGCCCGCTGATCCGCGCCTTCCACCCGAAGCGGCCGATCCGCGTGTCGACGAAGGCGGCGCGCCCGGAGACGCCGTCGCGGTTACGGTCGAGCGGGTCGGCGTAGCGGTTGATGCGATCCTCGGGGATCGCCTCGATCAGGCCCAAACCGAAGAGCGGCTGCGCGTCGCGGCGGGTGGCGATCGTCGCCTCGGGAGGCACGACCTCGCCCGCGACGGCGCACGCGGCCGTCTCGATGCCGCGCGCCTGGACCAGCGAGCCGCCACGCTCGATCATGGGGTCGAACCCCTGCGGCCCGGTCGTCCCGAAGCGCGTGACGAACAGGGCGCTCGAGCCGCCGATCGTCGGCCGGTTGTGGCACTCGGCGCAGCTGGCCCCGTTGAAGACCGGCCCGAGGCCGCTCGCCGCCGTCTCGATCTCGGAGAACTCGTCGAGCCCCGCCTCGAACCTGGCCAGGTCGGCGGGCGACAGGCCGGCGAGCGGCGCGGGCTCGCAGGCGTCGGCGCGATCCTGCTTCGGATCCGGGAAGATCGGACAGTCGTCGCACGCGTCGCCCACCTCGTCGCCGTCCGCGTCGGATTGCTCGGGATTGGCGACGGCGGGGCAGTTGTCGCGCCCGCACTCGTTGCCCGGCAGGCCGAACCCGTCGGCGTCGGGATCCGTGCACGGGTCGCACGCGTCGCCGAGCCGGTCGCCGTCCGTATCCGCCTGCTGCGGGTCGGGCGCCGACGGACAGCGGTCGCACGCGTCGCCGACGCCGTCGCGGTCGCGGTCGGCCTGCCCAGGGTCCGCGATCGCGGTACACCCATCCGGAGGGCACTGGTTCGCCGGGAAGCCCGGATCGCCGAAGCCGTCGCCGTCGACGTCGGTGCACGCGTCGTCGGGGTCGTCGATGCCGTCGCCGTCGTAGTCGTTGGCCACCTGCACGAGCACGGTCGGGGGCCCGTCGGGCTGGCCCTCGATGAACATCGACAGCGTCACGCGCCGGTCGTCGCTCAAACCCGGGAAGGCGACGCCGAAGAGGCGGCGCGTCGGATCCCAGGGCGCCGGCGCGTACTCGTCGAGCACGCGCTCGAGCTGCCCGCTCGCCCGACGCACCACGACCGCGCGGTACGGCGGCCCGGAGAACGCGCCGGTGAAGACGAGATCGCCCGGCCGGTTGAAGGACGGATAACCCGTATAGCTCGTCCACGACGGGCCCCACGGGCTCGGCGTAGCGTCGACGACGAACGCGCCGATGCCGCTGCCGTCGACACGGAGCAGCTGGCCGGCGAACCCCTCGGTCTCGAGCTCGTCGCCGAAATTCGCCACCAGCACGAGGTTGCCGCCTTCATCGAGCGCCAGCTGCACGACGTCGTCGATCGTGCCGCCGCCCGGCGCGGGGTCGCCCTGGCGGATCACCCGCCGGATCGCGCCGCCCGCGATGCGGTAGACGGCGTCGTAGCCCGTGCTGAAGACCACGTCGCCCCGGTCGTTGAGCTGGCTCCCCTGGAAGCGATCGATCAGGTCGCCCTCGACGCTGTGCATGCCGGTGCGGAGGATCTCGGCGAGGCCCGCGCTCGTGCGCAGGAAGAGCGATCCCGCGAGCGGCCCGCCCGGTGTGGGCTGCTCGCTCGCGCGGAAGAGCAGGTCGCCGTGGTCGTTCAGGTCGGCGAGCTGGAGGCCGATCCAGGCGCGACCCGCGGGCAGGTCGGCGAGCGAGACGGCGGCGGCGAAGCTCGTGCCGTCGTGCACGTAGATGCGGTTCTGCTTGCTGAACGCCAGCTGTCCCGCCGCGTTCATGTAGAGCAGGTTGCTGCCGCCGTATGGCACGCCGCCGGGCAGCACGTCGCCCTCGAGGGCCAGCGTCCGCAGGCTGCCGCTCTCCCAGACGACGAGCGCCGTGCTCGCCCCCGGTCGCGACGGGACCTGCGCGCCGATCGAGGCGGCGATCGTCCGGCCCGACGGCGCGGCCGCCCAGAAGTAGATCGCCGTGACCGTCCCGCCGGGGAACGCATCGCCGGCCCTCAAGATGGGATGAATGGCGGAGGTCGCAACCGAGGCTCGCGCCATCAGGAACGCACAAGCGACGGTCACCACGAGAGGTCGGCGCATCGGTCCTCCCTTGCCCTGATGCAGCGGTCCATCCGGCGTATGCGCTAGGTAGATGACCGGGGTCAAGGAGAATCTGCGGCGGCTCACGACGCGGGGGGCGGCGATCGGGCGCTCGGCGCTCCGGTCACGCGCCCCGCGTCACGCGGCTGTCACCTGCGGGTTCGCTCTCGCGAACCCGCTGCTTGCCCCCGTCCGCGCGTCCGCTCCGCGGCCGCGCTCCGATAGGCGCGGCCGCGCTTCACGCGGCCGCGAACGGCACGTGCTCGTAGCCGTGCACGTTCGACATGTGGACGCGTACGCAGCGTGATTCGTCGACCGTGTAGCGGGGGAAGCACCGGGCGAACTCCTCGAGGGTGACCCTGCTCTCGAGCCGGGCGAGCGAGGCGCCCAGGCAGAAGTGCACGCCGTAGCCCAGGGCCAGGTGCTGCTCGGGCCGCCGGCCCACGTCGAAGCGATCGGGATCGGGGAACTCGCGCTCGTCGCGATTGGCGGAGCCCGTGAGCAGCAGGACGCGCGAGCCCTGCGGCACCGTCTGGCCGTACCACTCGACGTCGCGCGTCGTCATGCGCCCCTGGTACTGCGATGGGGACGTGTAGCGCAGCACCTCCTCGACGGCGTCGGGGATCGCGCCGGGGTCGGCGAGCACCTTGCGGTACTCCTCCGGATGGCGCGCGAAGAGCACGCACGCGTTCGCCAGGAGCTTCGTCACCGTCTCGTTGCCGGCGGCGCCGATCAGGTTGCAGAAGCCGACGATCTCGCCGTCGGAGAGCCGGGTCGGCGTGCCGTCGTCGTCCTCGACCTCGGCGGTGAGGAGCGCGCTCACGAGCCCGTCGTCGGGGCGGCGGCGGAGCCGCTCGAGGAACTCGGGCCAGTACTGCATCATCTGCGCCATGCCGATCATGGCACGCTCCGGGATGACCGGCGTGTCGGGGTCGCGCTCGAGCGAGACGTCCATCCATTCGCGTAGCTGGCGGCGGTCGCCCTCGGGGACGCCGAGCAGCGTGAAGATGACCTCCATCGGCAGCGGCATCGAGACGTCGCGCACGAAGTCGCCGCCGCCCTCGTGCGCGACCGTGTCGAGGAGCCGCGTGACGGTCGCGCGGACGAAGGGCTCGAGCTCGGCCACGCGGCGCGGCGTGAAGGCGCGGCTCACGAGCTTCCGCAACCGATCGTGCCGCGGGGGATCCAGGAAGATGATCATCGGACGCGTCTCGAAGAGCCGCGGATCGATCCGCTCGAGCGTGGTCCCCTCGGCCGAGCTGTAGGTTTCCCACGCGAGCGAGGCGTCGAGCACGTCGCGATAGCGCGACAGCGCCCAGAATCCGAGCGTCTCGTTCCGATAGAGGGGCGCCTCGTCGCGGAGCCACCGATACGTCGGGTAGGGATCGTCGTGGAACTCGTAGGAGAACGGGTTCAGCTCGACCGGCACGCGCGTCACTCCACCATGTAGCCGCGCCCGCCCATGCACGACGTGAAGATCTGGGCCCAGGTCGTGCTCGACGTCGCCTGCCTCGAGGCCATCGACTGGCAGTCGGCCTTGTCCCTGTCCTGCTGCCGCTGGCTCTGCTTGCGCTGTGCCGTGATGGTCAACGCCACGGGAGCCGCCGGCTCCAGCGGGGCCGGCTCGCGCACGCGCCGGGCGCACGCGACGATCGACGAGCACACGAGCACGGCGGCAAGGACGGCGCGCAGCGCGACGAATCGACGGCGGCGATGAGCCATGAATGGTCCTCTCGTGCGGCGCGCTACCACGAACGCGTCGCCCGGCGCCAGCGCGGCGCCCGATCGGCGCGCCCGTCGAGGGGCGTCGCTCACTGCTGCCCCTGCTGCTGCTGTTGCTTCTTCTTCTTGGCGTTCGACTTCTGACCGTCGCCGGCGCGGGGCTCGTCCTGGTTCTGCTGCCGTCGCTGCTCGCGCAGCTGCTGCTGCTTCTGCTGGCGTTCCGCCTGCTGTTTCTGGCGCTGCTCGCGCTGCTGCTGCTGCTTCTGTTGCCGTTGCGCCTGCTGCTTCTGGCGTTGCTGTTGCTGGCGCTCCTGGCGTTGCTGCTGCTGCTCCTGGCGCTGCGTCTGGCGTTCCTGCTTGTGCTCCTGCCGCCGCTCGCGCCGTACCTCGCCGGGCCGTGGAGACCCTGCACCGGAATGGGTCATCGGTGGACGCAGGGCGGTACTCTTCTTGGTCGGCCGCGTGGACGGCGCGACGTGCTCCAGCCGGCGCGTCCGCTGCCAGCCCTGGCCAGGCTGGCGATAGGGGCGCTGGCGCGGCTTCCAGTCGACCGGCCGGGACCGCCTGCCGCGAGCATAGTAATAGTCGTCGTAGCCGCGGATGCGGCGGCGGCCGCCGCCGTAGTAGTAGTTCTTCTCCTCGTCGTCGTCGTCGAAGATCGAGTAGAGGGCCCACGCGCCGAGCGCGCCGACGACGGCACCGCCGCCGAAGACGATCCACGGATTGATGCCGGGGCTCGCGGCCGGCGGCTGCGGCTGCGTCGCGACCACCGGATCGTACGAGGGCACGTAGACGACGTCGGGGCGCGCGGGTTCGATGCGGACGTCTCGATCCGGAGCGGCACGAACGGTCTGGTACTGGTTCGACTTGAGGTTGCCGACGTCCAGCGCAGCGCGCCGATAGTCCTGCACGGCGTCGAGCACATCGCCCTGCTGATAGGTCACCGCCTGCCCCATCTCTTCGGTCCACGCCGGGTTCTCGTCGAGCCAGCGCAGCACGTCGGGAAACTGCAGCAATCCGACCACGCTCCCGTCCCAGCCGCGATCGTCGGGGATCCGGTCGACGCGCTCTGCCCGACCGACGAACAGCGCCGCGTCGTGCACCTGGCCCGGGTTCGTGGTGGCCGGCATCAGGGACGCGAGAACCACGTCCGGGTAGAGCGCGACGGGCGCGACGAGCTCGCGCAGCTCCTGCTTGCCGAGCTGCTGCGGCGGCTGCGCCGGCAGGGTCGGCGACGGCGCGGGCATCGTCGGCGGTGGCACGGTCGTGGTCGCGACCTCGACCGCCGTGACGGTCGTGGTGGCGGGGACCTCTCTCGACGAGCTGCCGCCGCATGCGACCGAGCAGGTGGTGAATGCCACCAGGACCGTTCGCGCGGTCAGACGCAGCCAGCCGCGAGTCCGCATCACCATTCCCCCGATCGGCCCGCACTCCGTACGGGCGACTTGTTCCGACGTCGCACCCGGTGCCGCAATATCGGACACGCGTATCCCCGCGCCGGACGGGTCGTCAAGCAAGGGCGCGCCATGGCGGCTCAGCGCCCGTGGCGTCGATCGCCGGCGGGCTCGACGCTGCGTGCCGCGGCCGTCCGTTCGCCCGGGGGCCGCGACGACGGCGGCTGGCGCGGCGGCGCATCGACGAGGAATCGCTCCACGTCGGGCGCGAGGGCCTCCGTCACGTCAGGCGGTCCGCGCGTCTCCCGACTCGGGCTGGGCGACGGCGCCGGCCGTCGCGTCCGCCGGCTGCCGCGTGGGGAGCAGCACGGCCAGCGCGCGCAGCAGCTCGTCCGGATCGATGGGCTTGGCGAGATGCCCGTCGAACCCCGCCTCGCGGGCCCGCTGCTTGTCGCGCCTGCGGGCGAAGGCCGACACCGCGAGCGCCGGCATGGCGCGTGCGGCCTCGACCATCGTGCGCGCACGGCGCATGAACGAGAACCCGTCCTCACCGGGGAGGCCGATGTCGCACAGGATCGCATCGAACGGCTGCGCCACGAGCTGGTGCATCGCCTCGTCCGCGGTGCCGGCGGCGGCGACGTTCATGCCGGCCCCCGACAGCACGAGCGTCATCACGTTGCGCGTGTCGACGTCGTCCTCGACGAGCAGGATGCGCACGCCGTCGAGTCGGATGCGGTCGCGGCTCGCCGCCTCCGGCGGCGCGGTCGCGGGCTGCGCCGCCGCGAGACGCGGCAGCGTGACGGTGAAGGTCGCCCCCTGTCCCTCGCCGGCCGAATGCGCCACGACGCCGCCGCCGTGCATGTCGACCAGCTGCCGCGCGATCGTGAGCCCGACGCCGAGCCCGCCGGCGCGCCGTGTCACCTTGCCGTCGGCCTGGCGGAAGCGTTCGAAGACGTGCGGCAGGAAGCCCGGCGCGATGCCGCAGCCCGTATCGCGCACGCGCAGGACCGCGTTCGACCCGTCGGCGGCGAGGCTCACGTCGACGGACCCGCCGGACGGCGTGAACTTGATGGCGTTGGAGACGAGGTTCGACACCACCTGCTGCAGGCGGTCGCCGTCTCCGGACACCATGATGGGCTCGCCGTCGATCGCCCGCGCGAGCTGCACGCCCTGCCCGTCCGCGGTCGTGCCGAACGCCTCCACGGCGGCCTGCACCATCGGTCGCAGGTCGAGCGGCTCGAGGCGCAGCGACATCTTGCCGGCCATGATGCGCGACACGTCGAGGAGGTCGTCGATGATGCGGGCCTGGGCGCCGACGCTGCGCTCGATGGCCGCGGCGACCGTCGCGATCTTGTCGACCCCGAGCTGGTTCTGCCGCAGCACCCACGCCCACGAGCGCAGCGCGTTCAGCGGCGTGCGCAGCTCGTGCGATACGGCGGCGATGAATTCGTCCTTCAGCCGATTCGCCTCGCGTGCCTCGCTGAAGATGGCGTTCTCGACCGCGATCGACGTCATGTGGGCGAGCTGCACGAGGATGTCCTCGTCCTCCTGATCGAAGGCGACCGGGCCGGTCCGCGCCACCTCGATCCAGCCGATGTTCGCACCCGCGCGGCCGATGAGCGGCACGCCGAGGCCATGATGCGCCACCCCGTCCTGCCGCGTCCATGCGAGTCGCGCCGTCCGGCTGGTCCGCCGCGCCTCGGGCCCGACCGGCGATTCGACGGGCTGCGCGCTGCCGTTCACGCGGCCGGCGCCCGCCACGTGGACCACGCGCCGGTCGTCGAACTCCGCGACGACCTGCGCGAGGTCGGCGTCCAGGATATCCGCGGCGTTCGCGGTGGCGAGCGCCACCATGGCCTCGATCGAGTCCGCGGCATTGATCGCGAGCGAGGCGAGGGTCAGCTGGTGGAGCTGGGCGGTGCGATGCCGCAACGACTCCGCCTGGCGCTGCACCTCGGCCGAGGCCCGGAAGAGCTCCACCAGCACCGAGACCTTCGTGCGCAGCACCTCCGGGACGACCGGCGCCATGATGTAGTCGACGGCCCGCAGCGAGTACCCCTTGGTGACGTGCATCTCCTCGCTGAAGGCGGTGATGAAGATGATCGGCGTGTTCGCGGAGCGCTGGCGCTCGCGCACCAGGGCGGCCGTCTCGAAGCCGTCCATCCCGGGCATCCGCACGTCGAGCAGGATGACGGCGAAGTCCCGCTCGAGGAGGCGCCGGAGCGCCTCGCGTCCCGACCGCGCGGTCACCAGGTCCACGTCGAGCGACAGCAGGATCGACTCGAGCGCCATCAGCTTGTCCGTATTGTCGTCGACGATGAGGACCGTCGGCCGCTCGATCGCCACGGGTTGCCGCCGCCGCATGCGCGTTACCGGCAGAGCCACAGGCGAAGGAGGGTCATGAGCTGCTCGCGATCGACCGGCTTCGCCAGGTAGTCCGACGCCCCGGCGTCGATGCACTTCTCGCGATCGCCACGCATCGCCTTGGCGGTGACGGCGATGATCGGCAGGTTCCGGAACCCCGCGGTGCCGCGGATCCGCCGGATGGTTTCGTACCCGTCCATCTCCGGCAGCATGATGTCCATGAGGACGCCGTCGATGCCCGGCGTGCCGTGCAGGACGGCGATGGCCTCCCGCCCGTTCTCGGCCGTGAGCACCACCATGCGATGTCGCTCGAGCATGCTCGTCATCGCGTAGATGTTGCGGATGTCGTCGTCGACGATGAGGATCTTCTTGCCGACGAGCATGGCGTCGCGATCGTGCAGGCGCTCGAGCATGCGTCGCTTCTGCTCCGGCATGCGGACCGCCGCGCGATGGAGGTAGAGGGCCGTGGTGTCGAAGAGCCGCTCGTGGGCCGTCGGATCCTTGGTGATGACCGACTGCGTGAGTCGCTGCAGCCGCGCTTCGTCGTGCTGGACGAGGTCGCGCGCCGTGTACACGACGATCGGCCCGTCGCGCCGCACCGATTCGCGGCGGAGCTGCTCGATCAGGTCGACCCCGTCCATGTCGGGCAGGCCGAGGTCGACGACGACACAATCGAAGCCCTCGCTGCGCGAGGCTGCCAGCGCCTCGGCCCCGCTGGCGACCGCGGTGGTATGGACGTCCCCGTTGCCGATCAGCTCGACCAGATGCTCGCGCTGGAGCCGGTCGTCCTCGACCGATGACGCGCGCCATCTCGTCGGTCGGCGCGACCAGGTCGGCGACGAGGCTGTTCACGCACTCGAGCGTCTCGCCCCACGAGCCCGACAAGTTGCTCACCGGCGCGCGATGGGCGGTGCGACCCTCCGTGCCGACCAGGCGGGCGAGCCGCTCGATCTCGCGCACGAAGCGCTGATGCACGTCCATCACCTCGTTGACGGTGTCGCCGATGCGGCCGGCGTCGCCGCTCCACTTGACGCGCAGGCGCGGCGCGAACTGGCCCTTGCGCATGGCGATGAGGATGTCGAGCAGCTTCCGTTCTTCGAGCGCCTCGGACGACCCCTTGGCGTGGCCGTTCTTGCCGGCGGCCGTGGTACCGTTGCCGGCGACTCCGTTGGTCGCGCGACGCGGTCGTAACCCCCGGGGTCGTGCTGCGTCGCGCGCGGGGCTCGTCCACGGTTACGTTCGCCATCGAATCGCCTCCTTAACCCATCCGGGGGCAGGTCATACGCGTGCGTCGAGGCAGGACCGTCCCGAACGGCCGTCCCCATCGCGCGGCTAACACGCACCCCAAAACCGAGCGATCCCCGAAACAGGTGAGAGCAACCGCGTGATTAGTCGCGGGTCGGGCTCGGCGCCTCCGCCGGGTTACTGCGCGTGCTTTCGCGTTCCCGTGACCGTGCGGAGAGTGGCAGCATCCGATGCGCCGACACTCCGACGACAGAACCGCACGAGGGTCGCGATGAGCTCGTCCTCGGATGCGATCTGGCCCGCAATCGGTGACAGCGGGCCGACGAGCGATTCGGCGATGGCACCCACGAGGGCCGCGGCGCTCAATTCGACGTTCTGCTCGGGAATCTCCCCGGCGGCGATCCCCTGGCGCAGAAGTCCCGCCATGTGCCGGCAGTACGTGCGCCGGTAGACGAGACGCTCCGCGTCCACCAATGGATCGACGGGCTCGTAGAGCAGCGCCCATGCCAGTCGGCGACGATGGAGCGCCCGCCTGGCGTGCGCGGCGACGGCGGCCTCCAGCCGCTGCACGCATCCACCCGAGGAGGCCGCCTCGTCGACGGCGGCGAGATCCTTGCTCGCGGCATTGCGAAAGACCTCGACGAACAGCTCCGCTTTCGAAGGGAAGTGCCGATAGAGCGCGCCCGCGGCCACGCCGACGCGGTCGGCGATGGCCTGGACCGACGCCGCCGCATAGCCGCCCTCTTCGAGGAGCTGTCGCGCCGCGGCCACCAGCCGCTCGCGCGTGCCGCCGCGAGACGCGGCGACGAAGCGTTTCGCGCGCCCGCTCGTGCGGCGTTTGCCCGCGCGGCGACGGCGTCCGCTCATGACCGCGCCGCGCCCTCGAGGAGAGCGTCGAGCGTGCGGTGGAAATGGACGATCGCCCCCTCGAACAGTCCGAACTCGAAGAACTCGTTCGCGCCGCTCGCGAGACCCCGCTGAATGGCACAGGCGACGGCCCGGTCCTCGACGGCGCCGGCATCCACGAACTGCGATGCACGGTGCAGCTTCGCTTCCGCCTCGGCGTCGTGCGCCGGCTGATTCGTCAACCCGTAGCTGACCATGCGCGTGCGATCCGTCGCGAGCGGCTCGAGCACGACCACGAAGATCCGTCCGGGGAACGTCGCCACCATGACGTTCGGAAATAGGTGGTAGACGTAGGTCAGCTTGCCGTCTGCGGAACGTTCCGCGGGAGGGACCGCGCGCAGCTTGTTGATGGCGCGGAACGGAAACGCCACGCGGGCGTTCCTGCCGAACGTCTCGACGACGTTCAGGTTGTCGAACTGCACCGGGTAGAACGTGTCCCGGTGCGTCGAGCGAATGTGGTAGCCCTCCAGGAATCCCTCGACGAGGATCTTCCAGTTCGCCGGCACCTCGAAGTCGAAGGCCCCCGGCCCCAAGAGCCGGTAGTCCGGCCCGATCAGCGGCGGGAGCCGGTCCAGGCCGACCCTCGGGGGCTCCTGCGTCACGAAGACGACGCCGGCGAGCTCGGTGGTTCCCAGCGGCACGAGTCCGCGCGTGCTCTTGTCGAGACCGGGAAACCCGTGCTCGTGCGGCACGTGTCGCAACCGCCCATCGAGTGCGTAGGTCCAGCCATGGTAGCGGCACTCGAACGCCTTCTCGCAGCCTGCGCCGTCCACGAGCTGGGTGCCGCGATGGCGGCAGGCGTTGCGGAAGGCGCGGACCCGCCCGTCGGCTCCGCGGACGGCGAGAATCGGCGTGCCCGCCGCGTCGCGCGCGACGTAGGAGCCGGTCTCGGGCAGGGCAGCCGAGGGACAAAAGACCGTCGGGCAGCCGCGCAAGAGCGCGAGCTCGGCGGCCAGACGGGGCTCGGATCGATAGTGCTCGACCGGCTCGCGCCAGGTCGTCTCGCTCAGATCGGTCGTCTTGTTGTCGATGTGGTCGAGGATCCGTTGCACGACCGAAGGGTCGTCCGCCAACCGTGCCGTGGTGCTCATCGTCGATCTCCTCGTGCTGCTCGCCACTCGCCCGATTGGTAGCGTTCGAGTCCGCCCACCAGCTCGCCGGTCTCGATGGTCGCGACACCGTGGCGGTATTCGCCGGCGAGAGCCTCGGTGAGTCCGAGGGACCATTGCTCGTACGACGACCGCCGGTCGCTCCGCAGCGCGGCCTGCGGCCGGCTCGCGATCTCGCGTGCGAGCGCGATCGCCTCCGGCAGCGCGCGACCCGGCGGCACCAGCCGATTGGCGAGGCCCATGCGCAGCGCCTCCTCGCCCGAGACGCCGCGCCCGGTGAGGATCAGGTCGAGGGCGTGGCTGTGGCCGATCAGGCGGGCGAGCCGGACGGTGCCGCCGTCCATGAGCGGGATGCCCCACCGCCGGCAGAAGACGCCGAAGACGGCGTCCTCCGAGGCGACGCGGAGGTCGCACCAGGCCGCGATCTCGAGGCCGCCCGCAACGGCATGCCCTTCGATCGCGGCGATGACCGGTTTCCCGAGCAGCATGCGCGTCGGTCCGACCGGACCGTCGCCGTCCGGCGCGACCCGCGTGATGCGATCGGGATCGCCGCTGCGCATCGCTTTCAAGTCGGCGCCGCAGCAGAACTTGCCGTTCGCGCCCGTGAGCACCGCCACGGCCAGCGCCGGGTCGGCGTCGAAGCGGCGGAACGCGTCGGCCAGCGCCGTGGCCGTCGGCCGGTCGATGGCGTTCGCCACCTCGGGACGATCGATGGTGAGGATCGCGATTGCGTCGTCGACCTCGTAGCGGATGCCGTCCATGCGGTCCTCCTGCGCGTGAATCGTGATTCACCATGTAGTGAACCGGCGTTCACCAGTCAAGAGGCGGTTGCTTGTCATGGTCGTGCGCCGGCTGGTAAGGCCCGCGCCATGGAATTCGGCCTCTTCATCCAGGCGCACGTCCCGCTCTCCGAGATGCAGCGGAACCCCGAGGGCGCGGAGCACGAGCGACTGCTGCGCGAGGCCGACCTCGCCGTCGCCTGCGACGACTGGAGCTTCAAGTACGTCTGGTCGGTCGAGCACCACTTCCTCGAGGAGTACTCGCACATCTCGGCGTCCGAGATCATGCTGCCCTGGATCGCGGCGCGCACGAAACGGCTGCACGTCGGCTCCGCCATCTGGAACATCACGCCGCCCGTGAACCACCCGGCGCGGATCGCCGAGCGCGTCGCGATGCTCGATCACCTGTCGGAAGGCCGTTTCGAGTTCGGCACCGGCCGCGGCTCGTCCTCGACCGAGTTCAAGGGGTTCCGCATCCCCGACGGCGAGACGACCCGCTCGATGTTCGACGAGACGCTGCCGCAGATCCTCCGCATGTGGAAGGAGACGCCTTACAGCCACGAGGGCACGCACTTCTCGATGCCGGCGCGCAACGTGCTGCCCAAGCCCTGGTCGAAGCCCCATCCACCGATCTGGGTCGCCTGCGGAAGTCCGTCCACGTTCGAGAAGGCGGGACGGCTCGGCCTGGGGGCGCTCTGCTTCAGCCTGGGCTCGCCGAAGGACTTCGAGCCGCTCATCAAGACCTACAAGAACGCCATCCGGAACGCCGAGCCGGTCGGCGACTACGTGAACGACAACGTGGTCTGCGTCTCGCAGCTCGTCTGCCACGAGGATCGGCAGAAGGCCCGCGAGATGGCCATGACCATGGGGAGCGGCCGGCACCAGAGCCTCGTCTTCCGCTACCTCGACACGTTCCCGAAGCCGCCCCAGGTGCCGGACTGGCCGCAGCTCATCCCGGACCCGACGCCCGCCCAGCTCGAAGAGCGCATCGCCACCGGGCAGCGCATCGTCGGCGATCCGGACGAGTGCGCGAAGGCGGTCCAGAAGTACGTCGACGTCGGGTGCGACCAGCTCGTGTTCGAGGTAGCGGAAGACGAGGCTCTGGTGCCGGCCGC
>Ga0180063_1000042_pt1 | contig 28881 bp, 23 predicted proteins | sample EasRivT47_16_10D_FD_121776 | JGI IMG/M metagenome (GOLD analysis project Ga0180063, IMG submission 121776) | Soil microbial communities from meander-bound floodplain in the East River, Colorado, USA - East River metaG ERMLIBT47_16_10D | ecosystem: Environmental > Terrestrial > Soil > Floodplain ...
GCCCAGCGCGTCGATGCGCTGATCCGCCGGCAGGACGGCCCGCGCGCCAAGGGCGAAGTGCCGGTGCTCACCGAGATCGTGAGCGACGAGCGCGCGCCGCGCCGCGCCGTCGACGGTGCCGCGCTCGAGGCGCTGGCGCGCGAGCTCGAGCGCGCCGTGCTCGAGCGCGTCGCCCCGGAGCTGGAACGCATCGTCGGCCAGGCGCTCGAGGTCGCGCACGCCGAGCTGAAGGCGAGCGTCACGCAGATGGTGCGCGAAGCCGTGGCGGCTTCCGTGGCGCGGGCGCTCGCCACCCCGAAGCCGGAATAGTCCTGGAAAAAAGCTTCAACCCTGCGGCGATCGAGCAGGCCTGGTACCGACGTTGGGAAGACGCGGGCTACTTCCGGCACCAGGAGGGGGATGTAGATGCGCGCCACCCTGCGTACTGCATCCAGCTGCCGCCGCCGAACGTCACCGGCACGCTGCACATGGGGCACGCCTTCCAGCAGACGCTGATGGACGCGCTCATCCGCTTCCACCGCATGCGCGGCGACAACACCAACTGGGTGGTGGGCACCGACCACGCCGGCATCGCCACCCAGATCGTGGTCGAGCGCCAGCTCGAGGAGCAGGGAAAGCACCGCCAGGACCTCGGGCGCGAGAAGTTCGTCGAGCGGGTATGGGAATGGAAGCAGCAGTCGGGCTCGAGCATCACGCGGCAGATGCGCCGCCTCGGCGCCTCGGCGAACTGGACCTACGCGGATACCGAAGGGCGGAAGTCCGGGTACTTCACCATGGATGCGCACATGTCGCGCGCCGTGGTCGAGGTGTTCGTCCGGCTGTTCGAACAGAAGCTCATCTATCGCGGCAAGCGCCTCGTCAACTGGGACCCGGTGCTCGGCACCGCGGTCTCGGACCTCGAGGTCGACACCGAGGAGGAGGACGGCAAGATCTGGGAGATCCGCTATCCGGGCGATGGGTACAGCATCACCGTTGCCACGACGCGCCCCGAGACCATGCTCGGCGACGTGGCGGTCGCCGTTCATCCCAAGGATGCCCGGTACGCGAAGCTGGTCGGCAAGAAAGTCACCCTTCCGCTTACGGGAAGGAAGATCCCGATCATTGCCGACGAATACGTCGACCCCGAGTTCGGTAGCGGCGCGGTGAAGATCACCCCGGGCCACGACTTCAACGACTACCAGGTCGGCCGGCGCCACGGCCTCGAGCCGATCAGCATCATGACCCTGGACGCGCACCTGAACGACCGCGCGCCGGCGAAGTACCGCGGGCTCGAGCGTTTCGCGGCAAGGAAGCAGGTGGTCGCAGACCTGAAGGCCCAGGGGTTTCTTGTTTCCGAAAAACCCTACAAGCTGCGCGTGCCGCGCTCCGGGCGCACCAGCGTGATCGTAGAGCCCATGCTCACCGATCAGTGGTTCGTGGCAATGGAAGGCCTGGCCAAGAAAGGCCTCGCCGTGGTGGCGAAGGGCGAGGTGAAGTTCTTCCCCGAGCACTGGACCAAGACCTACAACGAGTGGCTCGAGAACATCCAGGACTGGTGCATCTCGCGGCAACTGTGGTGGGGGCACCAGATTCCTGCCTGGTATGACGACGACGGAAACATCTACGTCGCCAGAACCGAAGCAGAAGCCCTGCAAAAATCGGGAAAGCCGTTGCGCCGAGACCCCGACGTCCTCGACACGTGGTTCTCCTCCGCCCTGGTGCCCTTCTCCTCGCTCGGCTGGCCGGAGAAGACCAGGGATCTCGACGTTTTCCTGCCCTCGTCCGTGCTGGTCACGGGGTTCGACATCATCTTCTTCTGGGTGGCGCGCATGGTGATGATGACCACGCACTTCACCGGCAAGGTGCCGTTCCGGCACGTGTACATCAACGCCATCGTGCGCGACGCCGAGGGCGAGAAGATGTCGAAGTCGAAGGGCAACACCCTCGACCCGCTGGATCTGATCGACGGAATTGAATTTAAGGATCTACTAGCAAAATCAACAGCGGGGCTGCTGCGCAAGGAGCACAAGGAAAAGGCGGAGAAGTACGTCCGCAGTCATTTCCCGAACGGCATTCCCGCCTTCGGCGCCGACGCGCTGCGCTTCACGTTCGCCTCGCTCGCGAGCTTCGCCCGCACGCTCAACTTCGACCTGAACCGCTGCGAGGGCTACCGCAACTTCTGCAACAAGCTGTGGAACGCGACGCGTTTCGTGCTGATGAACACCGAAGGAAAGGATTGCGCGCAGGACGAATCGAGGCCCGTGGCGCTGTCGGCGTGGGACCGGTGGATCGTCAGCCGGCTGCAACGCACCGAGGCCGAGGTCGAGCAGGCGTTCGCGGAGTACCGCTTCGACAACGCGGCAAACGCGATCTACCGGTTTGTCTGGGACGAGTACTGCGACTGGTATGTCGAGCTCGCGAAGGGGCAGCTCGCCACGGGCGACGAAGCCGCCCAGCGCGGCACGCGCCGCACGCTCGTGCGCGTCCTGGAGACGGCGCTGCGCCTCGCGCACCCGATCATCCCGTTCATCACCGAGGAGCTGTGGCAGAAGGTGGGCCCACTCGCCGGCAAGCACGGCGAGACGATCATGCTGCAGCGCTACCCGAAGTCGCAGCCGGAGAAGATCGACGAGGCGGCGGAGCGCGAGGTCGCGGTGGCGAAGGACGTGGTCAACGCGGCGCGCAACCTGAAGGCCGAGATGAAGCTCACGAACCAGCAGCGCGTCCCCGTGTACATCACCGGCAAGCCCGGCAGCGCGTGCCTCGCGGCGATCGAGGCCCTCGTCAGGCCCTCGGCGATCCACGGCGTCGACGAGCTGCCCGCCTCCGACTCGCCGGTCGCGGTCGCCGGCGCGCACCGCATCATGCTGCACGTCGAGGTCGACCCGGCGGAAGAGCGCGCGCGCATCGCGAAGGAAATTGCCCGCGTCGAAGGCGAGATCGCCAAGGCGAAGGCGAAGCTCGGCAATGCCTCGTTCGTGGAGCGCGCGCCGGCGCAGGTGGTGGAGCAGGAGCGCGCGCGGCTCGCCGGCTTCGAATCCACGCTCGCCAAGCTGAAGCAGCAGCTGGGGAAGCTCGGTTCTTAGCAGGAGAAATCGGGCTCTGACCCCGATTTCCCGTTGTAGCCTAGCAGGACGTCGCGGCGACGCATTCCGGCGCGCTCGGCCAGGAGTGGTCGAATTCCCAGCCGTGCTGCGCCTCGAGGCGCACGCGGAACGCATGCTCCAGCTCGACGGACGGCGTCGCCACGCAGCGGCCGGGAAAGCGCACCAGGAAGCTCGACGCGATGACCGCGCACTCGCCGAGCGCGAGCGCCCGGCTCTGCGCGATGTCGCGGCCGTGCAGGAACAGCCCGTCGTTCAGATAGGCCGGGACGCCGAATTGCCGGTACGTGGCCACCGCGGCGGCGAGACCCCACGACAGCCAGCGCCGCACGCGCCCGGGGGCGAACTTGAGCGGCGCGATCAGCGCGAACGGATAGCGCGCCGCTTCCTCGCCCCACAGCAGCACCGGCTGCGCCGTGCGCGGCTGCGCCGCGGCGATGGACGCGTAGGCCGCGTCGAATTCCCGCTGCCCGATTGCGCCCAGCCTGATCCAGCGCGCTTTCACGCGGATGATTATTTCACAGCTCGATATCCTCGCGGATCGCCGCGATCCCGGCAGCCGCGCAGGCATCGTCCTCGCGCGCGCCGGGCGCGCCCGAGACGCCGATCGCGCCGAGCAGCGACCCCCCTGCCTCGATCATCAGCCCGCCGCCGACCGCGGCGACGCCGGGACGATGGCGGATGCCGCTCGCCGGCCGGCCGGGCTGCGACGCCTCGGCAAGCGCGGTGGTGTTGGTGCGAAAGCTCACGGCGGTGTAGGCCTTGGCGCTTGCCATGTCGGGCGTATGCGGGCCGGCGAAGCGGTCGCGCAGCAGGACCTGCACGACGCCCATGCGGTCGACGACCGCGACGGCGGCCTGGAAGCCGCGCTCGCGGCAGTTCTTGAGCGCCGCCTGCGCCGCTTTCAGCGCGGTCTCCGGGGTGAGAATTTTCACGCTGAAAGTCCCGTCCGCCGCGCTGACCGAGAAAGCGCAAAGCAGTCCCCCGATCACTGCGGCGACCTTGCGGGCGTCGAGTTCCTCGTCGAAGTTCATGCAAGTTATTATGCCGCATGGCAGAAGCAGACCCGCGCGCAGCCCCGCAGGCCAAGGAAAGCCCGACGCCGTCCGGGTGGCTGCTGACGGTCGCGCAGCTGCCGACCGAGGATCCGGCCTCGCGCATGCGGGTGCTGCGCACGCTGGAGTCGCTCGGCGCCGCGGTGATGCGCGAAGGCGTTTTCCTCCTCCCCGACACGCCGGCCAACCGCCAGTCGCTCGAGGCGCTCGCCGATTACATCGCGAAGATCGCCGGCACGGCGAACGTGCTGCAGGTGAACGCGGTCTCGCCGGCGCAGCACCTGGCGTTCGTGCGCCTCTTCGACCGCTCGGCGCGCTACGACAACCTGATCAAGACGGTCGAGAGCCTGCGCGTCGGCTTCGGCCACTCCGACCCGAGCGCCATCTCGCGCGTGGTGCACAAGCAGCGCCGCGAGTTCGAGAGCATCGCCGCGCTCGATTTCTTCCCGAACGCGGCGCGCAGCCGCGCCGAGGAAGCGCTCGCCAAGGCCGAGGCCGAGGTGCGCAAGCTCCTCTTCCCCGCGCAAACGCGGCCTGCGCTCGCTCCCGGCGAGCTGCTCGGGCGCACCTGGGTGACGCGCAAGCCGCTGTGGGCCGATCGCCTCGCCTGCGCGTGGCTCATCCGGCGCTTCGTCGATCCCGAGGCGAAGCTCACCTGGTTCGAGAAGACGCAGCCCCTGCCTCCCGACGCCATCGCCTTCGGCTTCGAGGGGGCGCACTTCGCCAACAGCGAGACGCGCGTCACCTACGAAGAGATGCTGGTCAAGCTCGACCTGGCCAAGAATCTCGCGCTCACCAAGATCGGCAGCATCGTGCATTTCCTGGAGATCCGCGGCACCCCGGTCGCCGAAGCGGCCGGCGTGCAGACTCTGCTCCAGGGCGCGCAGCGGCGCTCGAACAGCGAAACGGAGCTGCTGGCGGAGGCGGAAAAGACCTTCGACCTTCTGTACGAAGCGTACTACCAGCCTCCGAAAACCTAGCGCTTCGCCTCCTTCATTTCCTCGGCGTGCTGCGCCCGCAGCTCCTTGAGCCGCGCGTCGACCACCGAGAGCTGGTAGAAGTCGCCGTCGCCCGCGGTGCGCGCGAGCTGGAGCTGCTCGATCGCAGCGGGCAGGCTGCCCCGCAGCACGTAGAACTCGGCCTGCGCCTGATGCTGCAGCGAGCGCTTGCCGAGCGCGGCGTAGTTCTTCGCCTGAAGCTGGTGCAGGCGCGAATCGCGCGGGTGCAGGCGCAACGAGACGGTCAGCAGCTCGAGCGCCTGCTGGTTGCGGCCGGCTTCCTGCAGCGCCTCGGCGTGCGCGTACAGCAACGGACGGGAATACGGGTAGCGCGCGTGGGCTTCGCCGAGCAGGGTTGCCGCGCCGGCGCGATCGCCGAGCGCGACTCTGATGCGCGCCGCGAGCGCCTCGACCATCGGACCGGCTGCGCCCGCCGCCCGCGAGCGCCCGAGCTCGGCTTGCGCCTCCTTGGGACGCCTTGCGCGGAGCAGCGCGGAGGCGAGCCCGTAGTACGCCGCGGACTCGCTCGCGTAGCGCCGCTCGCGCACCGAGCCCTGGAAGTATTCGACCGCGTCGCGCGCATCGCCCGACTGGGCGCGCAGCTTGGCGCGCACGAGGTGGAACTCCGCGGTGTCGAGGTGCTGCTTGTACGGCAGGTTCGCGGCCCGGTTCTGCGCGTCGGCGATCCGCTCCGTCGTGATCGGGTGGGTGCGCAGGTAGCCGGGAATGGAGCCGTCGTCGGCAAGGCGGGTGCCGCGCTGCATCTTCTCGAAGAACGTCCCCATCGAGTACGCGTCGAAGCCCGCGGCCTCGAGCGCCTGGAAGCCGATGCGGTCGGCTTCGCGCTCGAAATCCCGCGAGTAGCTGAGCTGGGTCTGCACCGCCCCGGCCGAGGCCGCGGCGACGGCGCCGCTGGCGAGGTCGGGGCGCGAGCGTCCGAGCAGGATGGCCGCGGCGAGCGCCGCGAGCATCGGGAGCTGCATCTGCTGCTGCTGGCCGAGCATGCGCGCGATATGCCGCTGCGTGACGTGCGCGATCTCGTGCGCCAGCACCGAGGCCACTTCGGACTCGCTGTCGGCGGCGGTGATAAGCCCGGTATGCACGCCCACGAACCCGCCGGGAAGGGCGAAGGCGTTGATGCTGGGATCGCGCACGGCGAAAAACTCGAAGTCCTGGCGCGCGCCGGCGGCGTGCTGCGCGAGCCGCGCCCCGAGGGTGCCGAGGTAGTCGGTGATCTCGGGATCGTCGAGGAAGTTCGGATCGCGGAACCGGATCTCGCGCATGATGCTCTCGCCGATGCGCCGCTCGGTCTGCGGCGCGAGCCCGGCGTCGCCCGCGCCGCCGAGGTCGGGTAGCGACTGGGCGAAGGCCTGGGAGGCAAGAACGACGAGAGCAGCAGCCAAAAACCGCATATGTTTATGATAGCGCCCGGAATGCGAGCTAAATCATTGACTCATTTCGACGCCAGAGGTTCTGCCCACATGGTGGATGTCGGGGCAAAGCCGGCGACCCACCGCGTCGCCGTCGCCTCCGGCCGCATTGCCATGCGGCCGGCGACTTTGCGCCTGATCGCCGCGGGCAGCGCGAAAAAGGGCGATGTCCTCGGCGTGGCGCGCATCGCCGCGGTGCAGGCGGCGAAGCGCGCCGCCGAGCTGATTCCGCTCGCGCACCCGATCACCCTCACGCGCGTCGCCGTTGATTTTGAATTAAGCAGGAAAACGGCATCGGTCCGTATCCGGGCCCGCGTCGAATGCCGCGGGCAGACCGGCGTCGAGATGGAGGCGCTCACCGCGGCGGCGGTGGGCCTTCTCACCATCTACGACATGGTGAAGGCGGTCGACCGCGGCATGACGCTGAAGGATCTGCGCCTCGAGGAAAAGCGCGGGGGAAAGTCGGGGGTATTCCGCCGCGCCGCAGGGAAAATGAGGACTTCCTGAAACGGCAACATCGCGTTACAAATTCGCCGGCCGCGCTCGAGTGGCCTACGGTATAACGGCACGCGCCCTCACGGTCTTTGTCGCCGCGAAAGCGATCGCTGTGGCGGCGCTGCTCGCCGGACGATGGCTCAACTTCACGCCGCTGCACCCCTGGAACTACCTCGTCTTCACCGACGCCGAGGCGGGATCGCTGCTCGCCTTCATCAACTGGGACGGGCAGCACTATCTGCGCCTTGCGCTCGGCGGGTACCCCGTGCCGGCCGATCCCTCGAGCGCGTTCTTTCCGCTGCTTCCGGGGCTCATCGCCCTCGGCATGTTTCTCGGCCTCGGGCCGATTGCGGCGGGCCTGGTTGTCGTGACGCTCGCCTCCGCCGGCGTGCTTCTGTTCCTGAAGGAACTGTTGCCGCGCGAGGAAACCGGGCCGTCGTCGCTCTGGCTGTTCGCGGGTTTCCCCACCGCGTTCTATCTGAGCGCGGTGTACTCCGAGGCGGTGTTTCTTGCCGCGCTGCTCGGCCTCCTCTGGGGGCTGCGCGACCCGCGCCGCGCCGGCTATGCGGCTCTGTGCGCGGTGCTCCTGCCGCTCGCGCGCGCGCAGGGCCTGTGGCTCGCGCTACCGCTCGCGGTCGCGTGGATGTTCTGGCGCGGCGAGCGGCGCGCGCTCGTCGGCGCGAGCGCCGGCTATGCGCTCGGCCTGGGCTTGTACCTCGCGTTCTTCGCGTGGCACTACGGAGATCCGTTCGCGGGCTTTGTCGCGCAGAAGGTGTTCGTGTTCGGCAATGCCATCCCGAATCTTTTCGACCTGCAGCGCTTTGCCGACTTCCTGCTGAAGCCGCCGTCGCGCTTCCTCGACACGAAGAACAGCGGCCTCGACAAGGCGATGATCGCGCTCTCGCTCGGCGCGCTTGCGCTCGGAATACGCCGCAGCCCGGACGCGTTCCTGGCGGCGACGTGGCTCTGCTTCACGCTGCTGCCGGCGATGATCGGGGAAGGCGGCTCGTACGCGCGCCATGCGCTGGCGGCTTGGGCGTGCTTCGTGGTCGCCGCCGGGCCCGCGCTCAAGCCCGCGCTCAAGTGGGCGCTTGTCCTGGGTGGATTCGCCCTCCAGATATACCTGGCGTGGAACTTCGGCGGCAACCGCTGGGTGGGGTAAATTGACAAGCGCATGAAGTCCGGCCTGAAAATCGCGCTCGTCCTCGCCGCGCTGGCGCTCGCCGCGGGCGGCTGGTACTGGTATCAGTCGCGAAACGGCAACGGCGAGGTGAAATACCGCGTCGCCAAGGTCGAGCGCGGGGCGCTCGCCGCGGTCGTGGTGGCGAGCGGCACGCTCAATGCCACCACGACCGTGCAGGTCGGCTCGCAGATCTCCGGGCAGGTGAAGGAGATCTTCGCCGACTTCAACACCCCGGTGAAGAAGGACCAGGTGATCGCGCGCATCGACCCGGCGACCTTCGAGCTGCGCGTCAACCAGGCGCGTGCCGACCTCGACTCGGCCAGTGGCGCCGTTGCGGTGGCGCGCGCCGGCCTCGCCGCGCAGCAGGCCGAGGTCGCCCGCGTCAAGTTCACGCTGGTCGATGCGCAGCGCGACGTCGAGCGCAAGAAGCAGCTCGTGGACAAGAAATTCATCTCGCCCGCCGAGCTCGAGAAGGCGGTCAGCGTGCTCGACACGACGCGCGAGCAGCTCAAGGCGGTCCAGGCGCAGATCAGGGTGAGCGAGGCGCAGGTGTCGAGCGCGCGCGCCGCGGTCAAGCAGCGCGAATCGCTGCTCAAGCAGGCGCAGGTCGACCTCGAGCGCACGATCATTCGCGCCCCGGTGGACGGCACCGTGATCCTGCGCAACGTCGACGCCGGGCAGACCGTGGCGGCGAGCCTGCAGGCGCCGGTGCTGTTCACCATCGCCCAGGACCTGCGCGACATGCAGGTCGAGGCGGCGATCGACGAGGCCGACGTCGGGCGCTTGCGCGTCGGCATGGGCGCGAGCTTCGCCGTCGACGCCTTCCCGCGGCGCAACTTCTCCGGCGAGATCAGGCAGATCCGCAAGTCGCCGCTGAACGTGCAGAACGTCGTGAGCTACACGGTGGTGATCTCGGCGGCGAACCCGGACCTCGCGCTGCTCCCCGGCATGACGGCCAACGTGCGCATCGCGGTCGAGAGCCGCGCCAGCGCGCTGAAACTGCCGAACGCGGCGCTGCGCTTCCGCCCCACGGGGACGGCGGCGGACGTGAAAGCCCCCGTGGACGCGCCGGCGCAGCAGGCGGGCGGCCAGGCGGCGCAGGAATTCCGCAACCGCCTGCTGCAGGAGCTGAAGCCGAGCGACGCGCAGCGCGCCCAGCTCGAGGAGATCTTCTCCGAGTCGCGCCAGAAGTTCGCCCGCGTGCGCGACATGAAGGGCGACGGCAACCGCCGGCGCGAGGCGGAAAGGATCCGCTCCGAGACCAACGCGCGCATCGCCGAGATCCTGACTCCGGAGCAGCGCCCCGCCTGGGAGCGGCTGCTCGCGGAATCGGGCGCGCGCGGCCAGTCGACGGCCGGCCGGGTGTACGTGCTGGAGAACGGCGAGCCGAAAGCGGTCGACGTGCGCCTTGGGCTGAGCGATGGCATGAGCACCGAGGTCCTGAGCGGACTCAATGAAAATGACGAGGTGATCACCGGCACCGCCGACGCGCGCAGCGCCGCGCCCGGGGGCGGCGGCGGGCTGCCGCGCGCGCGCTTCTTCTGATGCTGATCCATACGCGCGAGCTGGTGAAGGTCTACCGCATGGGCGACAGCGAGATCCGGGCCCTCGACCGGGTGAGCGTCGACATCGACAAGGGCGAGTTCGTCGCGGTCATGGGCCCTTCGGGATCGGGCAAGTCGACCTTCATGAACGTGCTCGGCTGCCTGGATCGGCCGACCAGCGGTGAATACGCCCTGGAGGGCCGAAAAATCTCGCAGCTCGCCGGCGACCAGCTCGCCGGCGTGCGCAACCGCAGCATCGGCTTCGTGTTCCAGCAATTCAACCTGCTGCCGCGCACCCCGGCCCTGGAAAACGTCGAGCTGCCCCTGGTCTACGCGGGTCTGGCCAAAAAGCAGCGACAGGAAAAAGCAAAGGCCATGCTGGAACGCGTCGGCCTGGGCGAGCGCGCGCACCACCATCCGGCGCAGCTCTCGGGCGGGCAGCAGCAGCGCGTGGCGATCGCTCGCGCGCTCGTCACTGAGCCGCTGCTCATCCTCGCCGACGAGCCCACCGGGGCGCTCGACTCGCGCACCAGCCTCGAGATCATGGCGCTCCTCCAGGAGCTCAACCGCCAGGGCATGACCGTGGTGCTGGTGACCCACGAGCCGGATATCGCGCGTTTCGCGCGCCGGATGCTCGCTTTCCGCGACGGCCGGGTGGTGCAGGACGAAACATGAAACTAGGAGCATTGCTGCGCATCGCATTGCGGGCGCTCGCGGTCAACAAGCTGCGCAGCGCGCTCACCATGCTCGGCATCGTCATCGGCGTCGGCGCGGTGATCGTGATGATCGCGGTCGGCGCGGGCGCCCAGGCGCGCGTGGAAGAGCAGATCCGGGCGCTGGGATCGAACCTGCTGCTCGTCATGCCGGGGTCGACCACCGCGGGCGGCGTGCGCCTGGGCTTCGGCTCGGGCTCGACGCTCACCGAGGACGACGTCGCCGCAGTCAACCGCGAGATTCCCGAGGCGCTCGCCGCGCCGGCGCTGCGCGGCACCGCGCAGGTGATCTGGAGCAACAGCAACTGGTCGACCCAGATCTTCGGCGTCACGCCCGAGTACCTCGACGTGCGGCAGTGGGCGCTCGCCAGCGGGCGCGTATTCGAGCCCGCCGAGATGGCCGCCGCGGCCAAGGTGTGCCTGATCGGCGCCACGGTCGCCAGGCAGCTCTTCGGCGCCGCCGATCCCCTCGACCAGTCGATCCGCATCAAGCGCGTGCCGTTCACCGTGATCGGCGTGCTCGACGTCAAGGGCCAGAGCCTGATGGGGACCGACCAGGACGACCTGGTGCTGGTGCCGATCAAGACCGCGCGCAGCCGCGTGCTCGGCACGGCGAGCGCGGCGCGCAACCGCACCGTGGGCACGATCTGGGTAAAAGTCGCCGACGGCATCGATACCAAGGTGGTGGAAGAGCAGGTGAGGTCGCTCCTGCGCCAGCGCCACCGCATCCAGCCCGGCGCCGACGACGACTTCTCGCTGCGCAATCTCGCCGAGGTGATGGCGGCGCAGGAAGCGTCGAGCCGCGTGCTCGCGCTGCTGCTCGCCGCGGTGGCCTCGGTTTCGCTCCTCGTGGGCGGCATCGGTATCATGAACATCATGCTGGTATCGGTGACCGAGCGCACCCGCGAGATCGGGCTGCGCATGGCGGTGGGCGCGCGCACGCGCGACATCCTCGGCCAGTTCCTGGTCGAGGCGGTGACGCTGTCGCTGATCGGCGGCCTGGCGGGCGTCGGGCTCGGCGTCGCCGCCTCCGTCGTGATCGCCGAGCTCGCCGGCTGGCGCATTGTCCTTTCGCCGGAAGCGGTAGCCCTCGCCGTGGCTTTCGCGTTTGTGATCGGGGTGTTCTTCGGCTTCTATCCGGCGCGCAAAGCCGCCCGCCTGAATCCCGTCGAGGCCTTGCGCTTCGAATGAGGGTCCTGGTGACGGGCGGCGCCGGCTACATCGGCTCGCACATGGTGAGCCTGCTCGCGCGGACCGGCGCCGAGGTCACCGTGCTCGACGATCTCTCCACCGGGCATTCCGATGCGCTGCGCGGCGGCAAGTTCGTGCAGGGCGACATCGCCGACGCGAGCACTACGGCAAGCCTTTTGAAAAGCCGCGGCATCGAGGCCGTGGTCCATTTCGCGGCCTGCAGCCTGGTGGCCGAGTCGGTGGCCGATCCGCTCAAGTACTACACGCGCAATGTGGGAGGCACGGTCTCCTTGTTGAAAGCGATGCGAGACGCCGCGGTGGAAAAGCTCGTCTTCTCCTCCACTGCGGCGGTTTATGGCAACCCGGTGCGCCAACCGATCGACGAGGCACACCCGACGCAGCCGGTGAATCCGTATGGTTCCTCGAAGCTCGCGATCGAGCGCATGCTCGCCGAATGCCACGGCGCCTACGGGCTGCGGGTGGTCAGCCTGCGCTACTTCAACGCCGCCGGCGCCGACGCGCAGGCCGGCCTGGGCGAGCGCCACGATCGGGAAACCCATCTCATACCGTTGGTGCTTCGAGCGGCTTCAAGGAATACTTCCGTTTCGGTCTTCGGCGACGACCATCCGACCCGCGACGGCACCTGCGTGCGCGACTACATCCACGTTTCGGACCTGTGCGACGCTCATCTGCGCGCGCTCGACTGGCTCGCGACCGGCGCACGGTACGATTGCTTCAACCTGGGCAACGGCGACGGCGCCACGGTGCTCGAGGTCATCGAAGCGGCACGGCGCGTCACCGGTCGGGGAATCAGGATCCAACGGGCTCCAAGGCGCCCGGGGGATCCGGCCTCGCTCGTGGCCGACCCAACAAGAGCGCGCCGCGTGCTCGGCTGGCAGCCCGCCCATGCCGGCATCGAAGGCATCGTCCGCGACGCCTGGGCCTTCGAGCAGCTTCGCGGGCGATGAACCCGCGGCGCGATCTTTTCCTCGTCAGTTTCCTGATCCTGTTCTTCGAGCTGGCGGCGATTCGCTGGTTCGGCGCGACCGTGGTGTTCCTCACGTTCTTCACCAATCTCGTGCTGCTCGCCAGCTTTCTCGGGATGAGCGTCGGCCTCCTGGCGGCGGGCCGGCCGCAGAACCTCGCGCAGGTGGTGCTGCCGATCGCGACGCTCGCGTTCGCCGCCGCGATCGCCACGAACCTCGCCTACTGGCAATGGGCCGACGCGGTCACGGTGAGCGTCGGCGAGCGCGCCTCGCCGCGCCTCATCTATTTCGGCACCGACTACCGGCCGGCCGATCCCACCCGCTGGGTGGTGCCGATCTGGGCGATCGGAGCGGTCTTCTTTGCGCTCGTGGCGCTCGCCTTCGTCGGCCTGGGCCAGGCGATGGGACGCGCCTTCGCCGCGATCCCGGACCGGGTCGCGGCCTACAGCGTGGACGTGCTGGGCAGCCTCACCGGCATCGCGGTGTTTTTCGTGATGAGCGCCTTCGAGCTGCCGCCGACCGTGTGGTTCGTGCCGGTCGTCGCGCTGATGCTCTATTTCGCCGGCTGGCGCAGGCCCGTGCAGCTCGCCGCCGCCGCGGCGAGCTACGCGCTCGTCGCCATCGGCTCGCACGCGCTCATCGTCCACGGCGAGGTGTTCTGGTCGCCTTACTACAAGGTGGCCTACTCGCCCATCACCCAGGTCATCGCCACCAACGACATCGGCCACCAGAACATGGTGCCCGTCGGGCAGATCGGACCCGCCTACCTGCTGCCCTACTTCCTGATGCGCGACGCGGGCGGCGCGCCGTTCCCGGAGGTCATGATCATCGGCGCGGGAAGCGGCAACGACGTCGCGGCCGCGCTGCGCGGCGGCGCGAAGCACGTCGACGCCGTGGAGATCGATCCGCGCATCAACCGGCTCGGGCGCGAGCACCACCCCGAGCAGCCCTACGCCGACCCGCGGGTGAGCGTGCACCTCGACGACGGGCGCAGCTTCGCGCGGAACACCGGCCGCAAGTACGACCTCGCGGTGTACGCGATGGTCGATTCGCTCGTGCTGCACTCGGGCTACTCGAGCGTGCGGCTGGAAAACTTCCTTTTCACGCGCGAGGCGTTCGAGGACGTCAAGCGCGCGCTCAAGCCCGATGGCGTGTTCGCCATGTACAACTACTACCGCCAGGGCTGGCTGGTCGAGCGCCTGGCGAGCATGGCGGCCGAGGTCTTCGGCGTCGAGCCGATCGTGATCACGCTGCCGCGCCTGGACGCGGTCGAGCCGGACAAGTACTACGCCGGGTTCACCTTCCTGCTGGTGAGCCCGGACTCCAAGCGCCTGGCGCCGATCCGCGCGGCTTTCGAGAAAGGCGATTTCTGGCTGCACGCGTACCCGCCGCGCAACCAGGACACCAACGGCTATCGCCGCGAGGCGCCCGGACCGGACTGGCACGCGCTCGGGCCGACGCGGGTGGATCTCGGCGGCGCTCGCCTGCTGCCGAGCGACGACTGGCCGCAGCTCTATCTGCGCACCCGGGAGATCCCCTGGGCGCCGATCGGCCAGGGAATGCTCGCCGTCGCCCTGATCTCGGTCGCCCTCCTGCTCGCTTTCGCCCCGGCGCGGCGCGTGCGGCCGAACTGGCAGATGTTCTTCCTCGGCGCCGGGTTCATGCTGATCGAGACCAAGGCCGTGGTGCACATGGCGCTGCTGTTCGGCGGCACCTGGGTGGTCAACTCGGTGGTGTTCTTCGCCATCCTGGTCATGATCCTCGCCGCCAACCTCTACGTGGTGAAGTTCAGGCCGGCAAGCCTTGCTCCGTACTACGCCCTGCTCGTCATCGCGCTGCTGGTGAACGCGCTGGTGCCGATGAACGTATTCCTGTCGCTTTCGCCGCTCTGGCGCGCGCTCGCTTCGTGCGCGGTGGTCTTCGTGCCGGTGTTCTTCGCGGGCGTCGTGTTCGCCACCGTGTTTCGCGAGAGCCGGCAGCCCGACGTCGACTTCGGCTGGAACGTCGCCGGGATCATCCTCGGCGGCCTGAGCGAGCAGCTGTCGCTCGTCATCGGGTTCAATTACCTCGTGCTGGTGGCGGTTCTCTACTACGTTTTCTCTCTGCTGCTCGCCCAACGAAGAGGCGGCGTTTGAGCGCGCCGCTGCGCGTCGCGGCCGTGGGCCTGGGCTGGGTGACCGTGCACCGCCACTTGCCCGCGATGCGGGGCAACCGGGCTTTCGAGATCGTCGGCGTGGTCGACCGCCATCCCGGGCGCGCGCAGTCGCTCGCCGCGCGCCTCGCCGTGCCGCGCCACCACGCCGGCGAGCGGCTGTCGGACATCCCGTGGCTCGACGCGGTCGAGGCCTTCACCATCGGCACCGGCCCGGGCGCGCATGCCGCGCTCATCCGCGAAGCGCTTTCCCTCGGCCGCCATGTCCTCACCGAGAAGCCTTTCGTCCTCGATCCCGCCGAGGGCGAGGCGCTCGTCGCATTCGCGCGCAGCAAAGGGCGGGTGCTCGCCGTGATCCACAACTTCCAGTTCGCGCGCTCGGCGCGCCGTCTGGCCGCGGATCTCGCGGCGGGCCGCTACGGCGCCCTGCGCTTTGTCCACGCGCGCCAGCTCGGCAATCCCTTGCGGCGCCTGCCGGCGTGGTACGAGGAGCTGCCGCTCGGCCTGTTCTACGACGAGAGCCCGCACATGTTTTACCTGCTGCGCGCCCTCGCCCCGCAGCCGCTGCAGTTCCTGCGCGCCGAGGTGCACCCGAGCACGCAAGGAAAACGCACGCCGGCCTGGATCTCGGCGCATTACGCCGCCGGGGAGAGCCGCATCCCGGTCAAGCTCGACATGGCGTTCGAGGCGCCGCTCAGCGAGTGGCACGTCTCGGTCGCCGGCGAGCGCTGCCTCGGGGATGTCGACGTGTTTCGCGATATCTACGTCAGGGTACCGAACGACGGCGCGCACACCACCTGGCCGGTGCTGCGCACCTCGCTTGCGGCCACTGCCTCGCACTGGGCGCAGCACCTGCTGAGCGGCCCGCGCCACCTCGCCGGCACGCTCGACTACGGCAACCGCGAAGTGTTCCGCCGCTTCGCCGCCGCGGCGCGCGCCGCGGCAGAGCCCCAGGGGATCGGCGGCGCCGACGCGCTCGCGGTACTGCGGATGCAGCACGAGATCCTGCAGCGCGCCGAGCGCCTGTGAAGTTCTTCAGCTACGCGATCGTGGGCGGGATCTGCGCGCTCCTCAACCTCGCCGCGCTGTGGCTGCTCACGTCGGTCGCCGGCCTTCACTACCTCCTCTCCACCCTGATCGCCTTCTTCACGCTCACGCCGATGGGGTTCTGGCTGCAAAAGCTGGTGACGTTCCGCACGCCGCGCGAGCACGCCCCGGTGGAGTGGCCGCGCTTCTTCACGACGATGGGCTCGAGCCTGGCGGCGAACCTGCTGCTCATGTACGTGCTGGTCTCGGTCCTCGGGCTGTGGTACCTGGCGGCGAGCGTGGTGGTGACGATCGCGCTGCTCGCGACGAACTTCCTCGTCAACGACCGCTGGAGCTTCGCCGTGCGGCGCTGATGCGCATCGCTCTGGTCACCCACTACTTCCCCGCGCACCGCGGCGGCGTCGAGCTCGTCGCGGCCGAGATCGCGCGGCGCCTGGCGCGCGACTACGGCGCCGAGATCGAGTGGCACGCGAGCGACTGCGACGTGTCGCCGCAGGTCCCCGGCGTGCGCGCCGTTCCCGGCGCGAGCTGCAACCTGGTCGAGCGCCGCCTCGGCATCCCTTACCCGCTGTGGTCGCCCGCCGCGCTCTGGCGCCTCGCGCGCGCGGTGCGCGCGGCGGACGCGGTGCACCTGCACGACTGCCTCTACCTGCCGAACCTGGTGGCGTGCGCCGCCGCCCGGCTCGCCGGGCGCCCGGTCGTCGTCACGCAGCACGTGGGCATGATCCCGTACCGCAGCCGCATCCTCCGGGCCTTGCTCGCGGCCGCTTACCGCCTGCTCGGGCGGACGGTGCTCGGCAGCGCGACGCAGGTCGTCTTCGTCAGCGATGCAGTAAGACTTTTTTTTCAGAGTTTCATCACATTCAAAGCGCCGCCGGCGCTGATCGCCAACGGCGTCGATACCGCGGTGTTCCACCCGGCCGAGACGGGAAAGGCCCGATATCTGCTTTTCGTCGGCCGCTTCGTCGAAAAGAAGGGGCTCGCGCTGCTGCGCGATCTCGCGGAGCGGCTGCCGGACGTGCAGTGGGTATTCGCGGGATGGGGCCCGCTCGACCCCGAGGCCTGGGGACTGCCGAACGTGCGCGTGGTCCGCGGGCTCGCGCAGCGCGAGCTCGCACCCCTTTACCAGGCGGCCGACCTGCTCGTGCTGCCGAGCGTCGGCGAGGGCTTTCCGCTTGTGGTGCAGGAAGCGATGGCTTGCGGCACGCCGGCGCTGGTGAGCGACGAGACCGCCGCCGGGGCGCCGGACGCGCATGGGCTGCTCATGCACGAACCACTGGTCATGGAGCGCTGGGTCGCGCGGCTCCAGGCGCTGCTCGCCGCGCCGGCCGAGCTGGCCGCTTTGCGGCCGCGCGTGGCGGCGTTTGCCCGCGAGCACTGGTCGTGGGAGCGGTCCGCCGCGCGCTATGCCAGCCTGCTTGGGCTCCCGGTATGACGTCCAGCCGCCCGTATCGCGACCTGTTCCTCGTCAGCTTCCTGATCCTGTTCTTCGAGCTGGCCGCGATCCGCTGGTTTGCCGCCACGGTGGTATTTCTCACCTTCTTCACCAATATCGTGCTGCTCGCGAGCTTTCTCGGCATGAGCGTGGGGCTGCTCGCCGCGCGCCGGCCGCAGGACCTTGCGCGCACCGTGCTGCCGCTCGCCTTCGTCGCCTTCGCCGCGGCGATCGCCGTCAATCTCGCCTACTGGGAATGGGCGGAGCAGCTCACCATCAGCGTCGGCAACCAGCGCGGCTCGCCGGGCCTCGTGTACTTCGGCACCGAGTTCCGCCCCGCCGATCCGAGCCGCTGGGTGCTGCCGATGTGGGCGGTGGCGGGCACCTTCTTCGCCCTGATCGCCCTCACCTTCGTCGGCCTCGGCCAGGTGATGGGCCGCGCCTTCGACGCCATCCCCAACCGCGTCGCCGCCTACACCACCGACATCTGCGGCAGCCTGAGCGGCATCGCCGCGTTCTTCGCGATGAGCTGGCTCGAGGCTCCGCCGACGGTGTGGTTCGTGCCGATCGTCGCGCTGCTGCTCTACTTCGCCGGCTGGCGCCGGCCGCTGCAGCTCGTCGCGGCGGCCGCCACCTGCGTAATGGTGGCGATCGGCGCCCATGGGCTCAACAGGCACGGCGACGTCTTCTGGTCGCCCTATTACAAGGTGGCCTACGCGCCCGACACCCAGGTCATCTCCACCAACGAGATCGGGCACCAGGAGATGCTGCCCACCGGCCAGCGCGGCCCGGCGTACGTGCTGCCGCACCTCCTCAACCGCGACGCCGGCGGCGCACCGTTCGAGGACGTGATGATCATCGGCGCCGGCAGCGGCAACGACGTCGCCGCTGCGCTGCGCGCCGGCGCGCGCCGCATCGACGCGGTCGAGATCGACCCGCGCATCAACCGGCTGGGCCGCGAGCACCATCCCGAGAAGCCCTTCGCCGACCCCCGCGTGACGGTGCACCTGGACGACGGGCGCAGCTTCGCGCGCAACAGCGGGCGCAAGTACGACCTCGCCGTCTACGCGCTGGTCGACTCGCTGGTGCTGCACTCGGGCTACTCCAGCCTGCGGCTCGAGAACTTCCTCTTCACGCGCGAGGCGTTCGAGGACGTGAAGCGCACGCTCAAGCCCGACGGCGTGTTCGCGATGTACAACTACTACCGCACGGGCTGGGTGGTGGGCCGCCTCGCGCAGACGGCCGAGGAAGTGTTCGGCACCAAGCCGATCGTCATCTCCCTGCCGCACAAGGACCGCATCGCCTCCGGCGACGACGACCGGTTCTCCTTCACCTTCCTTCTGGTCGGCAGCGACTCGCGGCGCCTGGCGGCGATGCGCGCGCAGTTCGAAAGCGCGAGCTTCTGGCTGCACCCGCAGCCGCCGATGAACGAGAAGATCAACGGCTTCCGCGCCGCATCGCCGGGCGTGGACTGGAACCGGATCGCCCCCTCGCAGGTCGTCGCCCGCACCGCGATGCTGCCGGCGGACGACTGGCCGCAGCTTTACCTGCGGGAGCGCGAGATCCCCTGGGCGCCGATCGGCCAGGGGATGGTGGTGGTGGCGCTGCTCTCGCTCGCCATCCTGGTCGCCTTCTCGCCCTCGCGGCGCCTGCGCCTCAACTGGCAGATGTTCTTCCTCGGCGCCGGCTTCATGCTCCTCGAGACCAAGGGCGTGGTGCACATGGCGCTGCTCTTCGGAGCCACCTGGGTCGTCAACTCGGTGGTGTTCTTCGCCATCCTGGTGATGATCCTCGCCGCCAACCTGTTCGTGCTGAAAGTAAAACCGAGAAAGCTGAGTCTTTACTATGCCCTTCTCATCGCGGCGCTGCTGGTGAATGCGCTGGTGCCGATGAACGTGTTCCTGTCTCTGCCCGCGCTCGAGCGCACGGTGGCGTCGTGCGCGGTGGTGTTCGTGCCGGTGTTCTTCGCCGGCGTGATCTTCGCCACCGCCTTCAGGGAGAGCCGGCAGCCGGACGTCGACTTCGGCTCGAACGTGGCGGGCATCATCCTCGGGGGCCTGAGCGAGCCCCTGTCGCTGGTCGTCGGCTTTAACTACCTTTTGCTCCTCGCCGTGGCTTACTACCTGCTGTCCGCCGCCGGGCTGCCTATAATGAGGAGAAGATGAACCGCAAGTCGTTGCACTGGGCCGCCGGCGCATTGCTCTTTCTCGCTGCCGCGCCGGCCTGGGCCTACATCGATCCGGGCACGGGCAGCATGCTGGTGCAGAGTGCGCTTGCGATCATTGCCGTCGCGCTGGTGGCGGGAAGATCCGCCTGGGACAAGGTGAAGAGCTTTTTCTCGCGGCGCAGGAACGATGCAGCCGACCGCGAGGTCTAGGCCCGCCCCGGAGAGCGTCAAGCGGCACCCGGCATCATTCCGCGATCCTGACGCGGGCGTATTCGTCGCCGGCGCTCGCGTGCTGCGCGCCCTCACGGCTGAAGCGGCGGCGCGCTACGACGCGGTGCGCGCCACGGGCTTCATCGATGCCCTCGAGCGAGAGCGGCTGGTGGTGGGCTCGCGCGAAGCGCCCGAGGCGCCGCCCGCGGGGTTCGCCCGGATGCTCGAGCACGAAGCGGTGGGCTTCGTCTCCCACCCCTACGAATGGCCGTTCGCCTTGCTCAAGCGCGCGGCGCTCCTGCATCTCGACATTCACCAGCGCGCGCTCGAGCGCGAAGTGACGCTCACCGACGCGAGCGCCTACAACGTGCAGTTTCGTGCCGTGCGGCCGGTTTTCATCGATATCGCGTCGTTTCGCCCGTACCGCGAAGGCGAGCTCTGGTCCGCGCACCGGCAGTTCTGCGAGCAATTTCTCAATCCCCTGCTTCTGAGCGCGCGATTCGGCATCCCGCATCACGCATGGTATCGAGGCTCGCTCGAAGGGATAGCCACCGCCGCGCTTGCCGCGCTGTGGCCGGCGAGCGGCTGGATGTCGCCGCGCGAGCTCGTTCACGTGCTCCTGCCGGCTGGCGCCGAGCGCGCGGCGGCGAAACGCACGCGGGCCTCCGTCGAGAAGATCCGCCGGGCGCACCTGCCGAAGGCAGGTTACGCCGCGCTGCTGGGCCAGCTGCGCCGCTGGATTGCCGGGCTCGAACCGCGCGGGTTCAGCGCGACACAGTGGGCGGATTACGCCCGGGCCCGGAACTACGGCGCGGCCGAGCTCGAAGCGAAGCGCCGCGTGGTGGCGGAGTTCGCGGCGCGTCAGCGCCCGGCGACGTTGTGGGACCTCGGATGCAACGACGGCGAATTCACCGAGGTCGCGTTGTCGAACGGGGCAGGATCGGCCATCGGCTTCGACGCAGACCCGGGCGCCCTCGAGCTGGCATGCGCGCGCGCCGAGCGCGCGCGGCTCGAATTCCTTCCGCTGTACCAGGACGCGTCCAACCCCAGCCCGGCGCAGGGCTGGCTGGGGCGCGAGCGCGCCTCGCTCGCCGATCGCCCGCCGCCGGATGCGGTCATGGCGCTCGCCTTCGAGCACCACCTGGCCCTCGGCCGCAACCTGCCGCTCGAACAGGTGGTGGCTTTTCTGCTGGCCATCGCGCCCAAGGGGCTGGTGGAGTTCGTGCCGAAAACCGATGCCACCGTGCAGCGCATGCTCGCGCTCAAGGGCGACATCTTCCCCGGGTATTCCGAGGCGGCGTTCGCGGCCGCGCTGGCGGCGCGCGCGCGCCTCGTGCGCACCGACGCGCTCGCCGGCGGCCGAAAGCTGTTCTGGTTCGAAGCTTGAAGGCGCCCGCAACCCCGGCCGTCGCGCTGCTCTGTGGCCTGGTTCTGCTCTTCAAGCCCGCCCAGATGTTCGATGCGAACGAGCCCTTCTTCTACTTCGGGTTCGCGCAGATCGCGCTGCTGCTCGTGCCGATCTTCATTGCCGCCTTCGGCGTAATCGCCTGGCTCGCGTCGCGCGGCGGACCGCGCTGGCAGCACGCGCTCGCCGCGACGCTCGGCGGCATCGCGCTCGCGGCGTGGATCAATGGCACGTTCGTCGCGTCGCCCGGGGGCGCCCTCGACGGCCGCACGTCGCTGGTCGCGTTCGATGAGAGGCGCGATGCACTGAACGCGATCCTCTGCGCGGGCATCGCGCTGGGCGGCGCCGCGATCGCGGGGTGGCGTCCCGTGCTTGCCCGGCGGTTCTTCGCCGCGCTGTTCCTGGTGCTCGCCGCGCAGAGCGTCTGGATCGCGGCCACCGATGAGCATTCCTGGCGCGCGGAAGGCGACGTTCGGCGGCTGACGGAGCTCTCCGCCGAGAAGAACGTGCTCGTGATCCTGCTCGACGGGTTCCAGTCGGATTTCTTCGCCGAGATCGTGGGCCGCGAGCTCGAACTCGCGCGCGGATTCGAGGGCTTCACGTACTTTGCGAACGCCGTGGGCCCGGCGCCCACCACCTACCTGGCGATGCCCGTCATTCATTCCGGGGTGCAGTACCGCGAGGGCGAGAAGCTGCGCGACACCTATCGCGGCAGCGTGGGCGAGCGCTCCTTCATGGCGCGGCTCGCCCGCAGCGGCTACGACGCGATGCTCGTCAATGCCATCCTCAATCACTGCCCCGACGGCGTTCTCTGCGATCACGAGGGACCCCTGGTACGCGGCCGCCTGAAGGCGCTCGCCGAGGCCGCGGCGTTTCTGGTCGACCTGGGGATCTTTCGCATCGTGCCCGACGCCGTCAAGCCCTCGGTTTACGGCGAGGGCGCTTGGATGGCGACGCGATCGGTTGCCGACGACCGCGTCGTGACGTCGAACCGCGTACTCGAGCTCATGGCGCGCTCGCTGCACGTCGGATCGCGCCGTCCCGTAGCGCGCTTCGTGCACCTGTTCGGCACGCACGCGCCGGCCAGCGTCGATGCCCGCTGCCGGCCGGTCGGGAAGCTGCCTTGGACCCGCGCAACCGCGATTGCTCAGAGCCGCTGCGCGGTGTCGAAGCTCGGCGCCGTATTGCGGGCCCTGCAGGATCTGGGACTCTACGACCGCACGGCGATCGCGGTCCTCGCCGACCACGGTGCCGGCTTGCCGGAGGATGGGAAGCTCGGCTGGATCTGGGGCGCTGCCGCGTCTCCGCTGCTGCTCGTGAAGCCCTTCGGCGCGCGCGGCCCCTTGACGCACTCGGCACGCGTGGTCGGACTTGGCGACCTTGCGGCGAGCCTTTGCGCGTGGACCGGGGACTGCCGCATGGAAGCCGGATCGGACCTCGTGCGCGACGCGAAACAGCCGCCCAGCTACCCCTTCCTCGCCTATTTCTGGCGCCACGAGTACTGGCTCGCAGAGTCGGTTCCGATTTTCGAGCGCTACGAAGTGCGCGGACCGCCGCGCGACATCGCCTCATGGAGACAGGTTCCGCGTCCATGACTCAAGCAAAGCTCATCTCAATCGTCGTTCCCTTCTACAATGAAGCCGCCGGGGTCGAGGCTTTTTACGCCGAGCTTTGTCCCGTCCTGCGCGCCGTCGAGGGCCATGCCTTCGAAATCGTCTGCGTGGACGACGGCAGCAGCGACGGCACGCTCGCCCGGCTGCTCGAGCTGGTCGAGCGCGACCCGCGCGTGCGCGTGCTCGAGCTGTCGCGCAACTTCGGCAAGGAGGCGGCGCTCACCGCCGGCATCGACGCGGCTCGCGGCGCCGCGGTGATCGCGATCGACGCCGACCTGCAGGACCCGCCCGAGCTGATCGGGCGCCTGATCGCCGAGTGGCGGCGCGGCGCGGACGTGGTGCTCGCCCGGCGCACCGACCGCAGCAGCGATTCCTTCCTCAAGCGCAAGACCGCCGAGCTCTTCTACCGCATCCATAACCGGCTTTCGAGCGTGCACATCCCGGACAACGTGGGCGATTTCCGGCTGATGGACCGCGCCGCGGTCGACGCGCTCAAGGCGCTGCCGGAGCGCCAGCGCTTCATGAAGGGCCTGTTCGCCTGGATCGGCTTCAGGACCGCGACCGTCGACTACGCGCGCGCGGCGCGCGCGCGCGGCGCGAGCAAGTTCTCCGGCTGGCGGCTGTGGAACTTCGCGCTGGAAGGCATCACCAGCTTCAGCACGGTGCCGCTGCGCATCTGGACCTATATCGGCGCGCTCGGGGCGGCTCTGACCTTCCTCTACGCGGTGTTCATCATCCTGCGCACGCTGATCCTCGGCATCGACGTGCCCGGCTACGCGTCCTTGCTGGCGGCGGTCCTGTTCATCGGCAGCCTCCAGCTCCTGAGCGTGGGCCTGCTCGGCGAGTACATCGGGCGCGTCTACCTCGAGACCAAGCAGCGCCCGGTTTACATCGTCCGGCGCGAATTCGGGCTCAAGTGACTTCGATCTTCACGCGGACTGGCGTCAAACCGATGCTGGAAAACCAGCTCACCGATTCGCTCACCAGATCCCAATCCAGAATGTAGCTTCCCTTGCCGGGCAACGGCATGCTGATGTCGAGGGTGACGGTCTCTCCCGGCGCGATGGGACGGCCGTCGCCGGGAGTCAGCGCGTGACGGAAGTAGTCCAGGTTCAGCATGCGCCCGGACGCGTCGAGCAGGTGACACCCGAGTAGCACGCCTCCGCGCGTGGAACTGCGCGGCAGCCATGTCGCCCTTCCGCTGTTCGTAACGACGACTCGAGCGGTCAGCGCCGCACCCTCTTTCACCGTGGTGGCGGCGACGGTCACCTCGAGTTTTGCCGCCAGGCCGGCGCGGCTCCGGCTGTCGAGCACCGCCGCCGGTATGCCTTTTTGCAGAAAGAACAGCCGGATGTCCTGCATGCGGGCGCGGGTGCTCTCCGCGAATCGCTCGTTGGGCTGTCCGCCCGCCAGGTAGTCCTCGAACTCGGACAAGCTGAGGAGGTACGTATGCGGAGCGAACACGCCCAGCCTCAGCCGCGAGAATCCCGCCTGCCGGGCCGAAGACCAGATCTGGCCGATGTCGATGTCATCCTCGAGAACCTTGAAATTCCTCATCTCGAACTGGGACTGGAACGAGCGCGAATGACGCGGACCCGGCTCTGAGAAGCCGGCGATACCTCCGGGCTTGAGAATCCGGCTCATCTCGCGCAGCACCTCGTCCGGGTTGAGCAGGTGGTGAAAGGTGTCCAGGCACAGGATCCGGTCCACGCTGGCATCGGGGAGCTCGATGCGGCGTCCGTCGAAAAGCAGGAAGCGGGGGGACGGCCGGTTGCCGATGACGGGTTGGCGCGCGTAGAGCTCCTGGCCGATCCGCAGGGCAGTCTGGGATACGTCGAGCGCGATTGCTTCCATGCCCATCTGCGTCAACCATCGGGTCGCCCAGCATGAGCCCGCCCCGAAATCGAGCACGCTCATGCCGGGCACGAGCTGCAGGCCATTCAGAAGGTGCGCGAAATTGTTCAGCAGGGCCGGCGCGCCCTCGGCCGAAGCCAGGGGCTTGGCGAGAAAATAATCCCAATTCTTGGCGGAGGCGAAATACTGCTCGGCGGTCTCGTTCAACGCCTCCACGGTCATCGTCTTCTTGAACTCTTGTACGTCGATGAGGACGCCTGCGGCCGGCGTCCAATCTCCCCCGTGCGACTTCATGCCGACCAGAGAGCCTACGTCCGAGGTCTCGTCCACCAGCCACTTGGCCGCCAATCCCGCGCCGAGAAGCGCCGCCGCGCCCTGGAAGAGCCTTCGGCGGCTGATCGGCTGTTTTGCCAAACGCCAGAGTCTTTCAATCACGCGCATCTCCTGGTGGGCCGCAAGTCAGGGACGCCGAGTGTAAGCCATGCGATCAACGCGATCCGCGCACCATGTCACGCGGACCTGCGCGCCGCCTGCGATAGACTGCGATCCCGCATGAACCGGATCACGCTGGCAGGAATCGCCGCCACCTCCGCCGCCCTGCTCATGACCGAGCTCGCGCTGACGCGCATTTTTTCGGTCACGATGTTCTACCACTTCGCGTTCCTCGCGATCTCGATCGCTCTCTTCGGCCTGAGTGCGAGCGGCGTGTTCGTGTACCTCATGCGCCGGCGGCTGGCCGCGCGCGACACGGGCGAGCTGCTCTGCATCGCGGCGCTCGCTCACATGACGGCCACCGTGATCGCGCTCGCGTGCCTGGTGCGCATTTCGGTTTCGCTCACCTACTCGCACGACAACCTGGTGCGCATGGTGGCGATCTACCTGCTCGCCGCGGCCCCGTTCTTCACCGGCGGCGCGGTGCTTTCGCTCGCCTTCGCGCGGCTCACGGCGCGGATCAACGCGCTCTACGCCTGCGACCTCCTGGGCGCGGCGCTCGGCTGCGTCGCCCTCGTCCCGCTCATGAACCTGCTCGGCGCCCCCGGCGTGGTGCTGAGCGCCGCCGCGCTCGCCGCGGCGGCCGCCGTGTGCTTCGCGCCCGAGCGCTGGCGGCGTTGGGCGGCGCGCGCCGCTTTCGTCGTGCTCGGCGTGCCCTTGACGCTGGAGCTCGCCGGAATGGGCCCGTTCGAGGTGGTCGCGATCAAGGGCGGCGAGCGCGAGACCCGGCTGCTGTTCAGCCGATGGAACTCGTTCTCGCGCGTCGGCGTCTACGACTACCCGCACCCCGAGTGGGCGCTCAGCCCGAAGTTCGCGGGCAAGCCCGGCGCGTCGCTGTTCATGGACATCGACGCCGGGGCCTCGACGCCGATCGTGCGCTTGAGCGACGGCCTGGGCGAGGCCGCCTACCTGCGCTACGAGCTCACCGCGATCGGCTACCACCTCGCGGAGCGGCCCGGCGGATTCGACGCGCTCGTCATCGGCCCGGGCGGCGGCCGCGACGTGGCTTCGGCGCTGTCGTTCGGCGCCAAGCGGGTCGAAGGCGTGGAGATCAACCCGATCATCGTGCGCGACGTGATGCTCGGGCGCTTCCGCGAATATTCCGGCAGCGTCTATGCGCGCCCCGATGTGGCGATCCACGTCGAGGACGGCCGCAGCTTCGTGCGCCGCAGCCGCAAGCGTTACGACGTGATCCAGGCCTCGCTCGTCGACACCTGGGCCGCGACCGCGGCCGGCGCCTACACCCTGACCGAGAACTCGCTCTACACGGTGGAGGCGTTCGGCGAGTACCTCGACCACCTCACCGACGACGGGCTGCTCACCGTGACGCGCTGGGTGGTCGACGGTCTGCGCCTGGTGTCGCTGGCGCAGGCGGCGTGCGAGCGCCGCGGTTTGGACGCCGCGCGCCACCTCGCCATCGTGCAGCACAAGGCGGTGATGACCTTCCTCCTGAAGCGCTCGCCTTTCTCGCCCGCGGAGGTGCGGCGGCTGCAGCGCGCGGCGGACGAGCTCGGCTTCACGGTGCTCTACGCTCCCGGCGTGCCGGCGCCGAAGGTGAGCGACCCGCCGGAAATGCGCCGCTACCGCACCAGCCTCGCCGACTATCGCGCGCTCATCCTCGCGCCGGACCGCGACCGGTTCGTCGCCGACTATCGCTACGACATCTCCGCCACCACCGACGACCGGCCGTTCTACTTCCACGCCACGCGGCTGCGCGACCAGTTCCAGGTGGCGTTCGGGGGGCACATGCTGTTCGGCAGCGGGCTGTCGGCATTGCTCAGCCTGTTCATGATCTCGGCCGCGCTCGTGCTCGCCTTCATCATCGCCCCGCTCCTCATCGGCGGCGAGCGCCCGCGGCGCGGCTGGGGCGGATGGCTCGCGTACTTCGCCGCGCTCGGCGCCGGGTTCATGCTGCTCGAGGTCGCGGTGCTGCAGCGCTTCGTGCTGCTCCTCGGCCACCCGGTCTATTCGCTTACCGTGACGCTGTTCTCGCTGCTTCTCGGCACCGGCCTGGGCAGCCTGCTCAGCCGCCGCGTGCCGGCGGAAGCGGTAAGGCGCGTCACCCTGTACGCGCTGCTCGCCGCGGCGCTGGTGGGCGCGCTCGCGGCGCTGGTCCTCGAGCGGCTGGTCGACTTCGCCATCGCGTGGCCCCTGGCCGCGCGCATCGGCGCGGCAGCGGCGCTGCTCGTCCCGGTGGGCGTGCTTCTCGGCGTCGGCCTGCCCGGCGGTATGCGCCTGCTCGATCGCGCGCACCCCGAGATCGTCGCCTGGGGCTGGGGCATGAACGGCGCCTTCTCGGTGATCGGCGCCACCGCAGCGATCTTCATCGCGATGAACTGGGGCTTTTCCACTACGCTCCTCGCCGGGACGCTCACCTATCTGCTCGCTGCGGGCTGCCTGAAGGTGTGCAATCGAGCCTCATGAGGAACTCGCTTCCCCGCGATGCACCCTAGCGCCTACCGCGAGATGGCGGACACCGAGGGCCGCCACTGGTGGTTCACGGGACGGCGCGCCATCCTCGCCTCGCTCATCGGCAGGCTGGGCGTACCGCGCGAGGCGCGCATCCTCGAGATCGGCTGCGGCACCGGCGGCAACCTGGAGATGCTCTCGGCCTTCGGCCGGGTGAGCGCGCTGGAAGCCGACGCAGGCGCGCGTGCCATCGCGATCGAGAAGACCGCCGGCCGCTTCGACATCCGGCCGGGCGCTTGCCCGCACGACATCCCGTTCCCGCCGGCAAGCCACGACCTCGTGTGCCTGTTCGACGTGCTCGAGCATGTCGAGGAGGACGTGGCCACGCTGCAGGCGGTGCGCGGCCTGCTCGCTCCCGGCGGACAGGCGGTGATCACCGTGCCGGCCTATCGCTGGCTGTGGAGCGCACACGACGAGTTCCTGCATCACAAGCGGCGCTATTGCGCCGGGGAGCTGCGCGGCAAGATCGCGGCGGCGGGCCTGCGCATCCGCGCTCTCTCGTACTTCAATACCCTGCTTTTCCCGCTCGCGGCGGCCACGAGAGTCAAGGACCGGCTGCTGCGTGAGGAGCGCGCGAGCGGTACCGCGGTCCCCGCGAGGCCGATCAATCGTCTGTTCCACGGCGTCTTCAGCGCCGAGCGCTTCGTCGTCGGCCGCTGGCCTCTGCCGTTCGGCGTCTCGCTGCTCGCGGTCCTGAGTTGACGAGGCCTAACGCGGGGCGAGCAGCCTCGAGTCGACGAAGATCGTGTTGGCGAAGGAGCCGCCGCGAGCGACGTAGCCGTTGGCCTTCATGAAGGCGGGAATCTCCGCGATCGCGCGATGCTCGCCGGAGATCAGCGTTTCGATGCAGATCACGTGGGGACGGAAACGCTTGAAATCGATCGATTTCAGGATGCGGAAGTGCCAGCCTTCGGCGTCGATCGACACGAAAGCGGGCGCCCTGCCGGCGAAATGCTCGGCGATGACCTCGTTCACGTCGAGGAGCGGCATGCGGCGCACTTCCTTGATGGCGACCCTGCCGCCGGTCGTCTTGACCATGTGCTCGGCTTCCGCCCGGTCGAAGGTGCTCCACGAGGCGTCGCTCATCACGTAGTAGTCCGCCTCGCCCTTCTTGCCGATTCCGATGCCGGCCTCGAGCACCGTGTCGCGGGGGCGCACGGCGCGCAGCTTCTTGCACATCGCCACGTTCGGCTCGACGAGCACGCCGCGCTGGCCCTGCTTGTAGAAAAGGTACGTATTGCTGAGATAGACCGGATCGTAGGCCCCGATGTCCAGATAGGGTTTCTCCTCGATCTTGAGCTGCTCGAAGATGAAATTGACGACGAGATCCTCGCCCGCCTGGGCATAGGACATCTGTCC
>Ga0180063_1000043_pt1 | contig 28636 bp, 19 predicted proteins | sample EasRivT47_16_10D_FD_121776 | JGI IMG/M metagenome (GOLD analysis project Ga0180063, IMG submission 121776) | Soil microbial communities from meander-bound floodplain in the East River, Colorado, USA - East River metaG ERMLIBT47_16_10D | ecosystem: Environmental > Terrestrial > Soil > Floodplain ...
CAGGTCGCGGATGCGCACCACCGCGGAGGAGAGGGTGGCGAGCGGGGGGCCCGACACTCCAAGGGCTTCGAGGAGGCGCTCGCGCTGATCACGGGGGCCAAGCCGCTCGTGCTCCGGATCCCCGAAATCGGCAAGGATGTGGACCGCGTGGTGCTCGAGAGCGGGGTCACCGTGTTCCTCAAGGAGGACCACTCGGCGCCGACCGTCGAGATGGAGTTCGCCTGGCTCGGTGGCTCGAACACGACACCCATCGCTCGACTCGCGCCCTTCGAGCTGGCCTCGGGCCTGCTCACCGAGGGCGGGACCGACGAGCTCGATCCGATCGCCTACGAGGAGCGCAAGGAGCAGCTCGGTCTGTCGTTCAGCCTGGAGGTCGGCGACACGGAGAGCAGCGCCTCGTTCTGGTCGCTCCGGCGCAACTTCGACGAGTCCTTCGCGCTGGCGATGGACGGGCTGATGCGACCCCGACTGGACGCGGAGCGGCTCGAGACGCTCAAGGGCCAGCATATCGACGACATGCGGCGCCGCTACGACTACCCCGGCTACGGCGCCTATCTCGTGCAGAACCACGTGCTGTACCGCGACCACCCGCGGCTGGGCTACGAGGCCTCGAAGAAGGAGATCGAGGCCGTCACGCCCGACGCCATCCGCGAGGTCTGGCGCCGGTATCTCGGGCGCGACAACCTGTCCATCACCGCCGTCGGGGACTTCGACAAGCAGGAGATCCTCGGGCTGATCGAGCGGACGTTCGCGGGCTGGCGCAAGGCCGAGGACAAGAAGCGCGACTTCCTGCCACGCGATCCGGTCGTGCGGCCGGGCGCATACCTGGTCGAGAAGGAGGTGTCGGCCCCCGCGGTCAGCCTGATCCAGCAGATCAAGGTCGACCGCCGCGCGCCGCTCGAGGACCACGCGGCCCTCGAGATCCTCAACGACATCCTCGGCGGCAGCGGCTTCCGCTCGCGCTTGATGGAGCGGCTGCGCTCGGACGAGGGACTGACCTACGGCGTCTACTCCTACCTGCTCCACGACGGACGGCCGGGGGTGCCCGGCGAGGTCGGCGCGGGCTACGAGACCAAGAAGGTCTCCGTCGCGCGCTCGATCGCGAGCGTGGTGGACGAGTTCCAGAAGCTGGCCCGCGGCAAGGTCTCGGCGGCCGAGGTGACCGAGCAGATCGACGGCTGGAGGAACCGCTTCGTCTTTCGCTTCACGAACGACTTCTTCAGCGTGCGCCGTCTGATGCAGAACGAGCTGGACGATCGGCCCTACGACTACGACCGCCGACTGCTCGACGCGATCCAGAAGGTCACCCCCGCGGACGTGGAGCGCATGGCCAAGCGCTACCTGAAGCCCGACAGCCTGTCGATCAGCGTCTTCGGCCTGCTGACCGACGAAGACCGCAAGACGCTGACCGAGCGGTACGGGCTGAAGGTCCTGCCCAGGGCCGAGGTGTTCCGCGGCGGCTACGACTGATCAGCGCGCCTTCAGGAACGTCCCGCGCTCGAGCTCCTCGAACGCCTGGCGCAGTTGCTCCTGCGTGTTCATCACGATCGGACCGTACCAGGCGACGGGCTCGCCGAGCGGCTTGCCCGACACGAGCAGAAAGCGGATCCCGGCCTCGCCCGCCTGCACCGTGACCTCGTCGCCGCGGTCGAACACCACGAGCGAGCGGTCGTCGACCTCGGACGAGGGCTTCGTGTCGGACCAGCCCACGCCCTCGGTCGGCACGGCGAGCGGGCCCGACGCGTTGCAGAACTCCCCGGCGCCCGCGAACACGTAGGCGAAGGCGTGGCGCGTGGTCTCGACCGGAAGCGTCGTGCGCTTGCCGGGCGGCACCGACACATCGAGGTAGACCGGGTCGGCGGCGATCCCGTCCACCGGGCCGCGCGTGCCCCACACGCTCCCGCAGACCACGCGAACCTCCGTCCCATCGTCGGCCGTGACCCGCGGGATGTCGCCCGCCTCGACCTCCTGGTAGCGCGGAGCGGTCATCTTGAGCGCCGAGGGCAGGTTGGCCCACAGCTGGAACCCGTGCATGCGGCCCGCCGGGTCACCCTTGGGCATCTCCTGGTGGATGATGCCGCTCCCCGCGGTCATCCACTGGACGTCGCCGGCCGCGATCGCCCCGCGGTTTCCCAGGCTGTCTCCGTGCTCGACCGTTCCCGCGAGCACATAGGTGATCGTCTCGATCCCGCGGTGCGGGTGCCAGGGGAAGCCGGCCAGGTAGTCCTCCGGGCGCTCGTTGCGAAAGTCGTCGAGCAGCAGGAACGGATCGAAGTCGGACGTGTTGCCAAAGCCGAACGCCCGGCGCAGGTGCACGCCTGCGCCTTCCAGGGTCGGCTTGGACTTGACCAGTCGCCGAACCGGTCGAATCGACATACGAGACCTCCCGGATGCTACTCGCTCGGGGGGTAGAGCCGCTCGAACTCCGGATCACCGTGGAGGATCGTCAGGTCGGGATCGCGGCGCGCCCAGTTGGCATCCTTGAAACCGTTGCGCCAGGCCTTGTTCAGCGCATCGAGCGCCTCGGTCTTGCGGCTCATCGAGCAGAACGTGCACGCCGCGTTGTAGTGCACCATCGCCTCGTTGGGCCGCAGCAGCATCGCCAGGTTGGCCTCGCGCACCGCGTCGTCGTGGCGGCCCTCGACGGCGTAGTAGGCCGCGATCAGGATTCGCGCGCGAGCATCCTCGGGCACCTGGCGCAGGTGCGTCTCGAAGGCCTGGATCGCGTGCTGGCGGATGTTCCGCAGCGTCTCCGCCTTGCCCAGCGCACCCAGCGAGTTCATGATCGGCACGTAGACGTTGTAGTCGGTGCCGCTCGACTCGATCGCCTCGTCCGCCACGTTGGCCACCTCCTGGTACTTGCCCGAGGCGTACAGGCCGCGCAGCAGCAGGTAGTAGGCGCCCTCGCAGTCGCGCTTGCGCGCGATCACGTTGCGCACGATCGCGGTCATCTCGTCGTACTGCGCCTTGGCGTAGAGGATCCAGGCCTGCGCCACCATCACCTCGGGCACGTCGGGCTGCAGCGCCATCGCCCGCTCGGCTGCGGCACGCGCGCGGTGGATCCAGACGTCCTCACGGGCGTAGTGCGCGTGGTAGTAGGCGCAGACGTTGGCGATCGCGGCGTAGGCCAGGGCAAAGTCCGGGTCCTGCGTCACCGCGTTCTCGTACATCGTCAGCGCGAACTCGAGATCCTGGCGCGTGAGGCGCCGGGCATAGCTACGTCCGCGCAGGTACAGGTCGTAGGCCTGCAGGTTGTCGGTGGGCTTGGCCGCGATCGCCGCTTGCTCCTGCGGCGAGAGCTTGATCCGCAGCGCCTCGGCGATCTTGCGCGCGATCTCGTCCTGGACCTCGAACACGTCCTTCATCTCGCGGTCGTAGCGCTCGGACCAGACCGGGTAGCCCGTGCTCGTGTCCACGAGCTGCGTCGTGATGCGCAGCCGCTCCCCGGCGCGACGCAGGCTGCCCTCGAGCGCGTAGGCCGCACCGAGCTGCTGGCCGACCTGGGCCGAGGTGACCGGCTTGTCGCGGTAGGCCAGCACCATCGAGCGCGGGTTGATCTTGAGCCCCTCGATCTTCGACAGCTCGGTGATGATGTCCTCGGTGATCCCGTCGCGCAGGTACTCGTCGTCCTTGACCCCGCTCAGGTTCTCGAAATAGAGCACGGCGATCGACTTTTCGGCGCGCCGGCCCGGCACGGATTTCGCCTCGGCCGCGTCAGCCGCGCTGCGGCGCCCGGAATCGAGCTTGCGGCGCAGGCGTAGCAGGTCGGTCTTGAGCTCCGTCGCCGTCTGGTAGCGCAGGTTGCGGTCCTTCTCGAGCGCCTTCTCCAGGATCGGGCCCAGGGCCTGCGGTAATCCCGGGTTGGCTTCCCCAAGCGGCCGCGGGTCGCGGTTGAGGATCGCGTCGAAGACCACCGCCTGGGTGTCGCCCTGAAACGGCAGCTCGCCCGTCGCCATCTGGTACAGCACCGCCCCGAGCGAAAACAGGTCGGTGCGTGCGTCGGTCAGCTGCCCGCGCGCCTGCTCGGGCGACATGTAGAACAGCGTCCCGAGCACCGTGCCGACCGCGGTGAGCTGTCCCCGCTCGACGGCGGTCTCGGCCTTGGACCCCGAGCTCTCCGCGTCGAGCGGGGTGGGGCGGCCCTCGATCTTGGCCAGGCCGAAGTCCAGGATCTTGACCTGCCCGCGCTCGTTGAGGATCAGGTTCACCGGCTTGAGGTCGCGGTGCACGATGCCCTTGGCGTGGGCCGACTCGAGCGCGTCGGCGATCTGGATCCCGATGTCGAGCAGCGCCCCGATCTCGAACGGCTGTCGGCCCATGCGCTCGGCGAGGGTCTGTCCCTCGAGCAGCTCCATCACGATGAAATGCTGCCGCTCGTGCTGCTCGATCGCGAACACCGTGCAGATGCCGGGATGGTTCAAGGCCGATGCGGCACGCGCCTCGCGCTGGAAGCGTTCGAGCGTCGGCACGTCGTGCTGCAGCTCGTCGGACAGGAACTTGACCGCCACGCGACGGCCGAGCCGACCGTCCTCGGCCTCGTAGACCACGCCCATTCCGCCCGCGCCGAGCCGGCGGACGATCTTGTAGTGCGAGAGCGTCCGGCCGATCGGGGATTCCATGCTCACCGGACGACCGCCTCGAGCTCGTCCAGGACCGCGCGCTCGGCCGGAGAGATCGACTTCATTCCGAGAAAGCCACCCGCGGCCTGCGCCACCTCTCGCGTCGCGGCCAGCAGGCCGTGCCGCATCCGCTCCTGCTCCTCGGTCGTGAACCGGCCCCAGACCTGCCGCATGTACTCCTTCCACATCTCGAGGATCCGCGAGTCGGGCTTGCGCACGAGCCAGTCCCCGAGCACCTGCTTGGCGATCTCCTCCGCCGCAATGCCCTGCTGCGCTGCGGCATGCAGGATCGCCTCGCGCTCCCGGGGGTCGATCTGCCCGTCGGCCCAGGCGACGAAGATGAGCGGCGTCAGCCGCAGGACCATCGCCCGCTCGGGGCCGATGCCGAGGTTGATCAGCCGGTCCAGGAACGCGTCGTCGTCGATGGCCACGACGCGTCGCAGCAGCTCGCGCTGCTCGGTGCGCTCGGCCTTGGCCCGCATCTGCTCGAGCAGCCGCGCGTTCTGGTTGGCGAAGAACGCCTCCTCGAGATTGACGGCATCCGGGTTGATGTTTTTCATGGACTCCCCTTCCACGGATCCCAGAGCGCAAACGCGCCCGGAGCGAGCGGATAGGATACAACGCGGTCGGCGGCCGGGCGCTCGAGGCCCGCTCACGATCGCATGCGCAGGCGCTCGAGGACGAAACCCAGCAGCGCCCCGCTGACCAGCCCTCCCAGGTGCGCGGCGACGCTGATCGGCCGACCGTCGGACGAGGTCGGCGTCAGGAAGGACGGCAGCACGAGCAGCCCGAGGCCCACCGTGCGGATCCAGGCCCTGCGCGTCAGCGGCGCGCGGCGCGCGCGGAATCCCGTCGCCACGAGCCACGCTCCGAAGAGGCCCGCCACGGCGCCCGAGGAGCCCACGAGCAGCGTGCCCGGCGGATGCAGCGCCAGCGCGACGAGCCCACCGCCGATCCCGGCCAGGATGTAGAGCAGCGCGGCGCGCGCGTAGCCCCAGGTCAGGACCGCCGGGACTCCGAATACGACGAGCGCCAGGCCGTTCCACATCACGTGTGGGAATCCGGAGTGCAGAAACATGCTCGTCACGAGCCGCCACGGCTCGAAGCTGCCGTCCGTGCGCACGAGCGCACCCACGGCCGCGAGATGCGCGCGCGACGGGGCGGCCCCCACGAGACCCAGCACGATCCACACGTGCAGCAGCACGAGAGCGCCGGTCGCGGCCACCGCGCCGCGCGGGAAGGTGGCGCGCTGCCGCTCCTCGCGCTCCGCGGCGAGCGCGGCCTCCCACGCCCGCTCCTCCGCCGCCTCACGGTCGGGCTCGCGGTCGACCGCGCGCTCGACCAGCGCGCGCGCCTCGGCGAGCCGCGCTTCGGCGACCGTGAAGACGATGCGCGGGTCGGCGCCGACCTGTAGACCCGTGTGATACGGGATCCCGGCACGCTCGAGCGCACCCTCGATCAGCGGAACCAGTTCCGCCTGACGGGTGGCGTAGAGCAGCGCATGACGGACATCGTCGGGCTCGGACATGCGGTCACAAGGTACATCGTGGTGCCGAGGTTGTGGTGCGTTGGCCAGGAGGTGCGCCGAGTCCGCTCCGGACTGGCGGGGACTCGCAGGTTGTCCGGGCTCTCCCATACGCCTGACGGAGGGTGTGTCTTGGGTTGGAGGGCGGCGAGGGCAACGAGCGACCCAACGCTCATCCCTGCCCGTGATCGCTCAGTCGACCGTCAGGGTCTTGCTCAGGTTGCGCGGGAAGTCCGGATCGAAGCCGCGCCCCACGCTCATCCGGTAGGCCAAGAGCTGCAGCGGCAGCGTGGCCAGGATCGGATTCGCCAGCGCCCCCGCGGGCGGCAGCTGCACCACGTGGTGGGCGTGGATGTCGAGCCGCGGATCCTGCTCGGCGATCGCGATCACGCGTCCACCGCGGCAGGTCGTCTCGTTGATGCCGCTGACGATCAACGGCACGTCGTCGGGCCCGGCGACGAAGATCACGGGGAAGCCCTCGCGGACCGCGGACAGCGGCCCGTGCTTGAACTCGGTCGAGAGCATGCCCTCACAGTGGGCGTAGGTGACCTCTTTGAGCTTGAGCGCGCCCTCGAGCGCGATCGGGTAGGTCAGGCCGTAGCCCAGACAGTACAGGTCGGTCGCGTCGCGCACCGAGGGCTCGAGCGCCATGATCTGCGGCTCGACCGCCTGCAGCGTCTCCTCGAGCGCGGCCGGCAGTCCCATCAGCAGGTCGGTCGGGTGTCCGCCCATGCGCAGCCCGAGGTGCAGGAACGCCACGGCCTGGTTGACGAACGTCTTCGTTGCCGGGACGCTGATCTCGTAGCCGCAGGCCATCGGCAGGTGCATGCGGCTCTCGCGCATCAGCGTCGAGCCGATGACGTTGACGAGCCCGAGAATCTCCGCCCCGCGCGCGCGGGCCACGTCGAGCGCGTTGAGCACGTCCTTCGTCTCTCCGCTCTGGCTGACGAACAGGGCCACGTCCGCGGGTCCGAGCGCGGGCCCGTACTGGGCGATGAACTGCGGGGCCAGCACGGGGATCGCGGCGCGGCCGGCGAGTCGCCCGAGATACACCGCTCCCAGCACGCAGGCGTGGTACGACGTGCCGCAGCCGACGAGGTACAGCTGGCGCGCCTGCGCCATGCGCGCGGTCACGGCGCGTGCGTCCGCCGAGTGCTCGAGCAGGTGGATCAGCTCGGCCGCAGCGTGCGGCTGCTCGTGGATCTCCTTGAGCATGTAATGCGCGTAGCCGCCCTTCTGCGCCGCGTCCATGCTCAGCGGGACGTCCTCGGGCTCGCGGGCCACGACGCGTCCGTCCTCCACACGGCGGATCTCCACGCGATCGGACCACAGCGTGAGGATCTCGCCGTCGGCGACGCGCAGGATCCGTCGCGTCAGCGGCAGGATCGACGGCAGATCCGACGAGACGCAGGTGAAACCCTCGCCGAGGCCGACCACGAGACCCGAGCCCTTCTTGATCGCGTGCAGCCGATCCTCGCCCGCGCGGCCGATCACGAAGGCGTAGTCGCCCTCGAGATCGCCGTAGGCCTGGCGGATCGCCTCGACCATGCCGTGTCCGCGGCCGACCCAGCGCTCGACCGCGTGGACGCAGGACTCGCCGTCGTTCTCCGAGCGCACGGTCATCCCCTCGGCCAGGAACTCCCTCCGCAGCTCGACGTTGTTGACGACGTTCCCGTTGTGCGCGCCGACGAGGTCACCGTCCGAGTCGAGGTGCGGCTGCGCATTGGCCTGCGAGGGCGTGCCGAAGGTGGCCCAGCGCAGCTGCACGATGCCGCGACGGCCACGAACGTCGTGGAAGCGAAGGCGGGCGGCGACGTCGTCCACCTTGCCCACGTCCTTGCGCAGGTCGATCTGGCCGGCGTCCGTGAGCGTCGCGCAGCCCACCGAATCGTAGCCGCGGTAGGACAGGCGCCGACCGGCGTCGGTCAGCAGCTCGCCGAGGGGACGCTCGGACGCGACGACGATGCCGAAGATCCCGCACATGGGCCTGTCCCTCCCGGACCATCCTGCACGCCGGAGTGCCCGGCAATGGTAGGAGAATAGGAGAGTCATGACCATCGAGCGCAAGACGTGCCGGGCGGCGGACGGGGTGAGGCTGGTGTACTCGGCGGCCGGGGCCGGCGGGCCCGCGCTGGTCTTCGTCCACGGAGGCCTTGCCGATCGCTCGTTCTTCGACGACTCGCTGCGCGCTCTCGCCGGCCGCGGGCGGGTCGTGGCCCCCGATCTCGCCGGGCACGGCGAGTCGGGTGCCGATCGCACGAAGTGGGGGCTGCCCCAGTTCGGCGCGGACGTTCAGGCGGTCGTCGACGCCGAGTCCCTGGGGCACGTCGTCCTCCTGGGCAATTCGCTCGGAGGAGCGACGGCGATCGAGGCCGCCCTGCTCCTGCGCGGCCGTGTCGGCGGGGTCGTCGGCATCGACACCTTTCATCGCCTGGACTACACGATCACGGCCGACGAAGCGCGCCAGCGAGCCGAGGCCTTCCGGACCGATTACGCGGGCAGCGTCGGACAGATGGTGAAGATGCTGTTCCACTCAGACGCCGACCCGGCGCTCGTGGCCGACGCCCTGCGGCGCATGCAGCGCACTCCGCCCGAGGCGGCGTGTGCCATGTTCCTCGGCCTGGCCGGGTACGACCAGGCCGCCGCCGCGCGCCGGCTGACCGTTCCGCTGCGAGCGATCAATGGCGACCTGTTCCCGACGGACATCGCCGCGGCCCGGAGGATCAAGACCGATTTCGACGCCGTCGTGATGCCGCACGTGGGCCACTACCCGATGCTCGAGCGGCCGGACGAGTTCAACCGACTGGTCGCGCAGGTGGTCGAGCCGCTTATCGACCCGACCCGCTGACCCCGCAGCCACGGCCGGGCTCGATCGCCCCTTGACACGCGCCGCTCCGCGCTTTACTGTACTACTACACCGATACACCGCTGGACGGCGGTAGGAAGGAGCGGGACCATGAGCCATCCGTGCAGCCGATTCCGGGCGCATTGGGCCGGGGTCGCCGTGGCGTGCAGCGCGTGGGCCGGCGTCAACGCCGAAGGTCCCGCGCCCGTCGACCGGGCCACGGCGCAAACGCTGAGCACCCTGGGGAGCATCGTGCTGTCGCTCGACAGCTACCGCCTCGATCATGGCGACTATCCCGCTCCGCCCGCGGGGTTCGTGGCCGCCGAGTTCCTCGGGGCTCACCTCTCGCCCGTCTACATCCGCACCCTGCCAACGCTCGACGGGTGGGGCGCGTCGTTCCGCTACGCCAGCGACGGCGCGCGCATGGCGATCGTGAGCTACGGGCCGGACGGGGCTCCCGATCGCGAATACGCCTCGCTCGACACGCTCGCGCCCGCGGAGGGCGCAGGGAACGACCTGGTCTGGAGCGGCGGACACCTCGTCATCTGCCCGACCAACATCGCCCGGCTCGAACGGCTGGGTGGCCAGAAGCGAACCATGGCGGACCTGCGCAGCATCGGCACCGCCGTCGAGGCGCACAAGATCGATCGGGGCGTCTTCCCCAAGACCGACGGCTACGTGCCGGTCGCGTTCATCCGTGCGCAGATCGAGCCGTTCTACATCCGCGCGCTGCCGCTCGCCGATGCCTGGGGCAACACGTTCCTCTACTGGTCCGACGGGACGCATTACCGCATCGTCAGCCACGGCTGGGACGGCACCGCGGACCGGCCGTACGACCAGGTACTCCCCGGCACGACCACACAGACCTTCACCAGCGACATCCTGTTCGGCGACGGCGAGTTCGTGCAGCGACCCGAGGGCGACCAGCGATGATCCTCGGCCTGCGAGTCGATCCGAGCGACGCGATCCCGATCTGGAAGCAGATCGAGGACGGCGTGCGACGCCTCGTCGCCTCGGCGGCAGTCGAGCCGGGCAGCGCGGTGCCCTCGGTTCGCGAGCTGGCCAAAACGTTGCGCGTCAATCCGGCGACCGTGGCCAAGGCCTACCAACGACTGTCGGACGCGGGGTTGTTGTCGGTCCGGCGCGGCGAGGGAACGTTCGTCGCCGACACTCCGCCGGCGATGCGCGCCGCCGAGCGGCAGCAGGAGATCGGAGCTGCCGCGGCCCGCTTCGTCGCCGTGGCGCGCACGATCGGCGCCTCGCGCGAAGAGGCGCTGGCCGGCATCGAGCGCGCGTGGAACGGGATGAAGCGCGGTTCGGGCGATGGAGGACGACGATGATCGAGAGCGCGAACGCTGCACCGGTCGTGGCAATCGACGGGCTGACCGTGCGCTACGGGCGCAAGACCGCCGTCGACGACGTGAGCCTGCGCATCCCGGCCGGCGCCGTGTATGCCCTGCTCGGGCGCAACGGCGCGGGGAAGTCGTCGCTCGTACACTGTCTACTCGGGCTCAGGCGCCCCGACGCCGGCCGCGTCACATTGCTCGGCCACGATGCGTGGCGCGAGCGCAGGCACGCGATGCTCCACACGGGTGTCGTCCCCGAGGACCCCGATCCGTCGCCGGGCCTGACGCCTGTCGAGCTCGCGCGCTTTTGCTCGCGGCTCTACCCGACCTGGAACACGGCGGACGTCGCCGAGCGCTTGCGCCGCGTCGGCGTCCCGGCGGGACTGCGCTTCGGCAGCCTGTCCAAGGGTCAGAAGAAGCTCGTGTCGCTCGCGCTCGCGCTCGGACCGATGCCCAAGCTGCTGGTTCTCGACGATCCGACGCTCGGGCTCGACGTGCCGGGACGCCGCACGTTCTTCGAGGAGCTGGTCGGCGAGCTGTCCGATCGCGGAACGACCGTGCTGCTGACGACGCACGACCTGGTCAGCGCCGAGGGGGTGGCCGACCGCGTCGGGATCCTCGTCGACGGCCGCCTGGTCGTCGACGAGACGATGGAGGCGCTCAAGGCGCGCCATGCGGCGCTGCCCGCGCTCGAGGAGATCTTCCTGGCCGTCACGGGCCAGCGCTCGGAGGTGGCATGATGCGCGGGGCGATTCTGATCGCGATGCGCGAGGTGCGCGAGCGCCGCGCCGTGCTGGCCGCCGCGCTGGTCGCGGGGCTCTTGCCCTTCGCCAGCCCGTTGATTCCAGGGGTCGCGGCGGCGCGAGCCGGCGAGGCCCGCGACGCGATGGCGGCGATCCTGGCGCTCGGCCTGGGCGTGATCCTGTCGATCCTGCTCGGGGCGACCGCGGTGGCTCGTGATCTGGCCGAGAATCGGCTGGGCTTCGATTTCGCGAGGCCGATCGGCGCGCTCGGCATCTGGGCCGGGCGCCTCGGCGCGGCCGTCGGCTTGACGCTCGCAGCGATCGTGATCGTGGCTACACCCGCCTCGCTTATCGGGGGCCGCATCTCGCTTCCCGACCGCGGAGAGACGATCGGTGAGATCGGGCTTCCCGTGCTGGGGGCCGTGCTGCTCTTCGTCGGCCTGGCCCACGCCGCAAGCGTCGCCTTCCGCTCGCGCTCGCGCTGGCTCGCGCTCGATCTCGTGGGGCTCGTCGTGGTGCTGCTCCTCGCCGCGAGCGGCGTGAAGCGCATCCACGACGCATTCGCGGTCGAGACAGCGTGGCTCGTCGGGACCGTCGCGGTCGTGGCGTTGATTCCGGCATTGTGGATCGCCTCGGCGCTGCAGGTCGCGCGAGGACGGACCGATCTCGTCCGGGGTCACCGGACCCAGTCGATCGCGCTGTGGTCCATGCTGCTCGTGCTGGCGCTGGCGATCGCCGGTTTCAGCCTGTGGTTCGTTGCCGCCGACGTCGACGACCTGGTTGCAGCCTGGGCCGAGCCCGCGCCCGCCGGGCCCTGGATCGCGCTCGACGGCACGGCCCGCGGACGGCCCGGGCTCGAGGCGCAGTTCTTGCTCGACACCGAATCGGGGCGCTCGATCCGACTCGCTCCCGGCGACCTGACCTCGGGAAACGCCACGATGTTCACGCGCGACGGCCGAAGCGCGGTGTGGATGCACCGCATGGCCGGGTCGAACACGATCGAGGTCGAGGTCATCGACCTGGCCGGTCCGGATCCCCGGCCCCGCATGACCTCGATCGCTTTCGATCTGCTGATGCCGATTCGAGCGGACCTCTCGCCGTCGGGGACACGTCTGGCGACGCTGCAGGGTCGCAGCCTCGCCGTCCACGATCTCGAAGCGGGCCGGATCCTCGCAGCGGCGACGCTCGCCGAGACCGACCAGACGTGGGGCCGCGTGCGTGTGACGTTCGTCGACGAGAACCGCGTGCGGGTCTACGTGCTCGGCGAGCGACTGATCGCCCACGAGCTCGACGTGGAGCATCGCGCGTCGACCTCGTGGACCGGACCCGAGGTGGGCGAGGCCTATCCCGCGCTGCACTGGCGGGCGGGCCACGATCGCCTGATCCTGGCCGATCCGGGGCCGACCGGCGCCGTGCTGCTCGACGGCTCGAGCGGAGCGACGATCCGACAGCTCGGTGCGCTGGGCGCGCAGTCGGTGACGAGTTGCGGCTTCCTCGACGATGGCCGGATCGCCATGGTGGCGGAGCCGGTCTGGGGCCGCGCGGCGCTCGAGCTGCTCTCGACCGACGGTGCCCCGCTGGCGTCGTTCGACCTCGGGACGACCGATCCATCGACGACGTTCTGGCTCGGCGCCGAGGCCGCGCCGGGGATGCTGCTGATCGGTCGAAGCTCGCGGACCGAGCCCGGCGAACTCCCTGCAGGCCGCCTGATGTTGGTTGATCTTTCCACGGGCATGGTCCGCGAGGTCGAGGGCGGGGGCCGGCCGGTGGCCGCCATGTCGTGGATCGACCAGCAGCGTCCCGCGCAGCCCGCGAGCGTCGCGGCGCGACTGGTCCAGCGGGCTCGGTCGGTGTGGCTGCTCGACCCAGCTTCCGCGACGCTGCGGCTCCTCGCGGGCCGTGACGAGCCGAGCTAGCGACGAATCGCGTCGATTCGCTCGTGAGTCGATTCAAAGTGACGATCGTCGAGATCGACGGGGCGTTCGGGGAAGGCGGCGGGCAGATCGTTCGTTCGGCGCTGGCGCTGTCGCTCGCGACCGGGAAGGCGTGCTCCATCGCGAACATCCGCGCAGGACGGGACAAGCCCGGCCTGCGCCGCCAGCATCTGGCCGCGGTGTCGGCCGCGGCGCAGGTAGGCCGCGCCGAGGTCGAGGGGGACCGACTCGGCTCGCAACGACTGCTCTTCGCTCCCGCAACCGTGCGTCCCGGAGCGTACCGCTTCGTCGTCGGGAGCGCGGGCAGCACGACCCTGGTCTTGCAGGCGGTCTTGCCGGCCCTGCTGACGGCGAGCGGACCCTCGGATCTGGTGCTCGAGGGGGGAACGCACAACCCGTTCGCCCCACCCTTCGATTTCCTCGATCGCGTGTTGCTGCCGATCTTGAACCGGATGGGGCCGCGGATTCGGGCCAGGCTCGAGCGACCCGGGTTCTATCCGGCGGGCGGCGGACTGCTCCACGTCGCCATCGAGCCGATCCCGCGGCTGGCCGGCATCGACCTGCTGCAGCGCGGCGAGATCCGCGAGCGCCGGGCGCTCGCGCGAGTCAGCAACCTGCCTCTGCACATCGCGGAGCGCGAGCTGAGTCAGGTGAGCCGGGCGCTCGCGTGGGACCGCGAGTGCTTGCGATCCGAGCAGGTGCAGAACGCCCAGGGGCCGGGGAACGTCCTCACGCTCGAGATCCGCTGCGCAGGCATCACGGAGCTGTTCTCCGGCTTCGGCCGCAGAGGCGTCTCGGCCGAGCAGGTCGCCGAGGGCGTGGCGGGACAGGTCCGGGACTACCTGGCATCGGGGGCTGCCGTGGGCCCCTACCTGGCCGACCAGCTGCTCGTGCCGCTGGCCCTCGCCGGGGCGGGGAGCTTCCGCACGGTTCCACCGACACGACACACGTTGACGAACGCCGAGGTCGTCCGGAAGTTCGTCGACGTCGAGTTCGCAATGACGCGGGACGATCAGGGGCTGTGGACGGTCTCCGTCCGTTCGTCGGCCTGAGTGCTCCCGGACGGGTGTAGCATCCCGGAGGTGCCCGACTCTCTCCCCTACCGGACCGAGACGCTGCTGCGCCGGTCGCTGCTCGTACGCTACCCGCCAGGCCAGGGGCGAATCGTCCTGCGCACCGAGCTCGACTGGGATCGCGACCTCGAGCCGGTGTCCGTCTCGGCGGACGGCACGACCTCGACCTTCGCCCTCGAGGCCCGTCAGCCGTATCTGTACTTCAAGGCCTGCCTGCGGCGCGACGACGGGACGCTGCTCTGGGCCGTGGGACGCGACCGGCTCGTGCTCATGACCCATGCGGGTCGACGCAGCGTCTATCCGCACTTCTCGGGATCCGAGGCGGGCTCCTTCACGTCGGTCCTCGAGCGCGACTCGGCGCTCCTCGGACGCAAGCAGTTCGTCCGTGTCTACCTCCCGCCCGGCTACCACGAAAACACGCTGCAGAAGTACTCCGTCATGTACATGCAGGACGGGAAGAACCTGTTCTTTCCCGAGGAGGCGTTTCTCGGTCAAGAGTGGCACGTGGACGAGGCGCTCGGCCTGCTCGACGCCACGAATGCGGTCGACCCCGTCATCGTGGTGGGGGTCCACTCCGGGGACCGGATGCGCGAGTACACGCAGCCGGGCTACGAAGCCTACGGCCGATCGATCGTCGGGGAGATCAAGCCCGAGATCGACCGGCGCTTCCGGGTGTTCCGCTCCGCCCGAGAGACCGGAGTGATCGGCTCGTCCCTCGGCGGTGTCGTGTCCTTCTACATGGCCTGGCAGTACCCGAGGGTCTTCGCGTTCGCGGCGTGCATGTCGAGCGGATTCTCGCATCACGACGATCTGATCGACCGCGTGCTGCGCGAGCCGAAGTGCCCGGCCAAGTTCTATCTCGACAGCGGTTGGCCGCACGACAACTACGAGGTGACGCTGGCCATGGCGATGGCCCTGACCCAGCGTGGCTATCGGCCGCGCCTCGACTTTCTGCATTTCGTGTTCCCGCTCGAGCAGCACGACGAGAGCGCGTGGGGCCGGCGCCTCCATCTGCCGCTCCAGCTGACCGTGGGCCGGACCAGCACGGAGCTCCGCGGCAGGCCGGCCCAGGCGTTCCGCTGATCCTCCTTTTTCGTGCTTGTCGGCCCGACTTTCCATCGGTACCCATCTGGATGGAATGAGCGCTGACGGTCATCGCGAGAGGGCGATCGAGTTCCTGCGGGTCGCCAGTCTCTACCATCTCGGCAGTCTGCCCACCGAGCAGCCCCACCCCGCCACGCGCAACCTCTCGCGCTGGGCCCGCATGGACCTGCCCCGGGCGATCGAGGCGCTCCGGCAGGTCGATCTGTCGGCGCTCGAGGCGCTCGAGCGCCGCGCCGGCGCGATCGCCGGCCTCGCCGATGCCGTTCGCGCGACGCTCGCCGCGGACCGTCGCGTGTTCCTGTGCGGCTGCGGCGCGACGGGGCGACTCTCGCTGAGCCTCGAGTCGTTGTGGCGTCAGAGCTCCGTGGATGCCGACCGCGTGCTGTCCTTCATGGCCGGTGGCGACGTGGCGCTGGTCCACTCGCTCGAGGGCTTCGAGGACCATCCGGAGCACGGCGCCCGCCATCTGCGCGAGATGGGCTTCGCCGACGGCGACCTGCTGATCGCCTGCACCGAGGGCGGAGAGACTCCCTACGTCATCGGCGCAACGTTCCAGGCCGCGGCGATCTCGTCCAATCCACCCTGGTTCGTCTATTGCAACACCGACGAGGCGCTGACGGGCACCGTCGAGCGCTTCCGCCGCGTCCACCGCGATCCGCGCATTCGCAAGCTGTGCCTGTACGTCGGACCGATGGCGCTGGCCGGGAGCACGCGCATGCAGGCCAGCACGGCGCTCGAGCTGGCCGTCGGCGCGGCTGTGCTGCATCGGGACGTCCCGCCGCGCGAGCTCGTCCGCGCGCTCCACGGCCGCGTCCGTGACGCGGATCTCTCGTTCCTCGAGGGCTTCATCCGGGACGAGGCCGCGATCTACCTCGACGGCCACCACGTGTTGTACCGCGTCCGCGACTACGGCATCACGGTCTTCACCGATACGACCGAGCGGGCGCCGACGTTCAGCCTGGTGCCGTTCGAGCGCGCGGGCGATGCGTGCCCGCGCCCCGCGCTGTGCTACGTCCAGCTCGACGACGCCGAGAGCGCGAGCGATGCCTGGAGGCACCTGCTCCAGCGCGCCCCGCGCGCGCTCGACTGGCCCGAGATCGACCCGCGCAGCACGAGCCCCTATCTGCAGAGCTTCGACTTCGGCCGCGGTGTGCGCGCCCGGCGTCGCGCGCTCGCGCCCGACCGAACGCACCACGAGTTCCGCATCGGGAGGGTCGGCGACGCGATCCGCCTGGGCCTGGAGGACCGCCGTCAGGACGTGCGGATCGCGGGCGCGCCGGAGCTGCTCCAGCACCTGCTGCTGAAGCTGCTGCTGAACATCCACTCGACGCTGGTCATGGGCCGCCTCGGCCGCTACGAGGACAACCTCATGACCTGGGTCGCGCCGACGAACGGCAAGCTCGTCGATCGTGCGGCGCGCCACGTGCGGCACCTGCTGGCCCATGCGGGCCATCCGCAGTGGAGCTACGAGCAGGTCGTCCTTCGGCTGTTCGCCGAGATGGAGCGGGCCGAGCCCGGAGAGTCGGTCGTGCTGCGGACCTTCCGGGCGCTGCTGCCCGCGGACCGTACCGGTTGACCCCGCGCTAGGAGCGGGTCGATTCCTTCTTGCGTCGCACGGGCGGCTCGGGCGCGGGCGTGGAGCTCGGGACGAGCTTGACGATGGAAGTCATGAACTTCCGTGTACCCGACTCGTCGAAGGCGATCGTCGTGTGCAGCTCGTTCATCTCGAGGACCGTGCCGGATCCGAAGACGGCGTGGTCGACACGGCTCTTGGCCTTGAAACTCGAACTGCTCTTCGTGGTGGCGTCCATGTTCCTCGTCCTTTGCTGAGAGGCTGCGTGAGCCGCGGGGGAGATCGCTCGAGCCAGGTCCGGCTGGTCCCGTTCAGAAGTCGCCAGGCGCGATTCGACCATTGCGGGTGGGTTCAGGGAGCGCCTCGTCGGATGAGTCTAGTTCATTACCCCGAGCATCGCAAACCCAACCGATTCAGTAGGTTGATCGAGAACCCTGCGCAGGCCGCGAGTGGTAGAGTACGCACGAAGGCTGCTACCCATGAAGGCGCTTCTCGTCTACCCGCAGCACCCGACTCTCACGTACTGGAGCTTTCGGGGAAGCCTGCCGTACATCGAGCGCAAGGCCGCTCTGCCCCCCCTGGGCCTCGCCACGCTGGCCGCGATGCTCCCCGATTCCTGGGATCTGCGACTGATCGACATGAACGTCCGGCCCCTGCACGACGCCGACCTGCTGTGGGCCGACGTCGTCCTGACCTCCACGATGGTCGTGCAGGCTGACTCGCTCGACGAGGTCGTCGCGCGCTGCAACCGGCTGCGCGTTCCGGTCGCGGCCGGCGGTCCGTATCCGAGCGCCTCGCCGGATCGGCTGCGCCATGTCGATCACCTCTTCCTGGGCGAGGCCGAGGGCGGATTGGCGGATCTGGTCGAGGACCTGGAGCGGGGTCGCGCCAAGCCTGTCTACCGCGCGGACGCCTTTCCCGACGTCGACCGCTCGCCCGTGCCGCGCTTCGACCTCCTCGACCTCGGAGCCTACGCCTCCATGGCGGTTCAGCACTCCCGCGGCTGTCCGTTCGCCTGCGAGTTCTGCGATATCTGGAAGCTCTACGGGCGCCAGCCCCGGATCAAGTCGCCGGAACGCGTGACCGCGGAGCTGGACGCCCTGCTGCGGCTCGGATGGCGCGGGTCGGTGTTCTTCGTCGACGACAACTTCATCGGGAACAGGCGCCTGGCCAAGCGCTCGCTCGCAGCGCTCGGGAGCTGGCAGCGCGAGCACGGCTTCCCGTTCCGTTTCTACACCGAAGCCTCGGTGAACCTCGGAGAGGACGACGAGCTGCTGCGCGGAATGCGCGATGCCGGCTTCAACTTCGTCTTCCTCGGCATCGAGTCTCCGTCCGTGGAGAGCCTGCAGGGCGCCCACAAGCCGGTCAACGCCCGGCTCGACCTGCTCGGGGCCGTGCGGCGCATCCAGGCACACGGCATCGAGGTCTCGAGCGGTTTCATCGTGGGCTTCGACGAGGATACCGAGGAGATCTTCGATCGCCAGCTCGCCTTCATTCGGGCGGCCGCGATTCCGCTGGCGATGGTCGGGATCCTGAACGCGATGGAGGGCACCGCGCTGCACGACCGGCTGCGACGCGAGGGTCGCCTGCTCGGCGAGTCGCAGGGCAACAACACACACCAGTTCGAAGCCAACTTCGTGACGCGCATGCCGGGTGAGCAGCTGACCGCTGGCTACAAGCGCCTGATGCGCACGCTGTACGAGCCGACGCTGCGCGGCTACTTCGAGCGCTGCCGGCGGCTCCTGGACCGGCTCGGTCCGAACCCGCGCTTCACGCGACGAGTCGCGGCCAACGAGGTCCGGGCGCTGTTGCGCTCGTTTCGGACCGTGCTTGCCCGACGATACGGCCGTCAGTACCTGCGCTTCCTGCTGTGGTGCGCCGGCCGTCACCCGGCGAGGTTCCCGGAGGCGGTGCGCCTGGCGATTCAGGGGTTCCACTTCGAGGCCATCACGCGCGAGGCGCTGGCCTGGGACGCGATCCGTCACGATTCGTCCGGAGTCGTCGAGCGGTTCCTCGAAGAAGCGCGATGCCGGGGAACTCTGGAGGCGACGCGCCTGCGGGCGCTGATCGCGGAACGGGCGCGCGCCCTGCGGCGGCTGCGCCGGCAGATTCGCCTGCTCTCGCCCGACACCCGTGCCGCCGCCTCACGGGCCTACGGCAGCGCGATGGCGCGCATGGACGCCGTGCTCGTCGGCTCCTTCCCCTCGGCGGCACGGGCGCTCGAGAGTGGATCGCGGCGCCTGGCCATCCTCCGCAGGTCGTTCCAACGGGACGTCGACCGGCTCCGCGCACGCTATGTCGCAGCATGCCAGTGCAGTCGCGGGACGGTCGAGCTCAGCCGTGAGCTCCGCCCACTTCGCCGTCTGCGTCGCGCGGTCCTGCGGCGAGCACGACGCCGGGTGCGCCGGCTGCCTCGAGAGCACCGCCTGTTCGGGCGGCTCGAGCTGCGGCTGCTGCGGCGGCGATTGGACGAGCTTCTTCCCGAGGCTACGGCAACGGCTCGGGGGTGAGCACACGAAGATCCGGCGGCGGCGCGCAGACCAGGGTGAGCGCCTCGCCGGTGGACGGATGCCGGACGCCGAGTGCGGCCGCGTGGAGCCGATAGCCCGGGTCGCCAGGAAGCGCACGGCTCTCCGGTCGCGGAACGCCACCCGGACCGTACAACGGATCACCGACGAGGGGGTGACCGGCCGCGGCGAGGTGGATCCGCACCTGGTGCGACCGCCCGGTCTCGATGGTCACATCGCAGAGGAACGCCTCGTCGCGGCGCTCGAGCACGGTGACGCAGCTCGAGGCCGCCTTCCCGGACGGACTGGCTGCCTGGATCCGACCGAGCCTGTCGTGGGGCCGTGGTCCGATCGGGACGGCGATCCGGAACCGAACCTGCTCGGGCACGCCGTCGGCCAGCGCGCGGTAGCGCTTGTACACCTCCCGCGCCGCCCACTGCCGGGACAGCTCGAGGCGCGCACGGTCGCTGCGCGCGAAGAGCACGATGCCCGACGTGAAGCGGCCCAAGCGGTGGAGCGGGGTGGCCTGCGGGTCGTGAGCCCGGACGAGACCGAGCAGCGTGTGGCGCAAGAACCCCGCACCCGGCAAGGTGGGTAGCCCCGACGGCTTGGCCACCGCCAGCATGTCCTCGTCTCGATGGAGGATGGCAAAGGTCAGCGGCGCCTCGGGCTCCTCCCAGCCGGGACGGCGCCAGCTGAGCACCTGGCCGCGTCGCAGAACGCTGTCCATCGCGCCCGGTCGCCCATCCACGAGCACGAGCCCGGACTCGATGCGCTCCTGCCACTGCGCGGTGGCGGAGTGCGTGTATCGCTCGACAAGGTAAGACAGTAGCCTCCGGCCCTCGGCCTCTGGGCCCAGCTGCTCGCGGTAATCGTAGCCGTCGTTGCTCATGGGACCGAGCTGGTCCTCCGGTGTCGTGCCTGTCGGGAATCGAGGCACCAGATTACAGCCACGTAAGAGCAACCAGCCATGAGCGATCCTGCCTCGTCATCGATGTGCGCGTCAGGCCGGCTCGACGAGTGCAGCCGCGTACTGCTCGAGGCCGCGGGCCAAGCGCTCTATGGCGTCGACCGAGCCGGGCGCACGACCTTTCTCAACGGCCTCGCGGTCGAGGCGCTCGGCTGGCGCTCGGACGAGCTGATCGGGCGGCCGCATCACACGGCCGTGCACCACACGCGCACGGACGGCACGCCCTATCCACGCGAGGACTGCCCGATCGAGGCCGCGCTGCGCGAGGGGCGCGTCCATCGTGGTGACGGCGAGTGGTTCTGGCGCAAGGACGGCACGCGCTTCGAGGTCGAGTTCACGAGCACTCCGCTGCGCGAGCGCGGCGAGGTCGTCGGGGCGGTGGTCGCGTTCCGCGACGTGACCGAGCAGCGCCGGGCCGAGCGGCACCTGCGCCAGGCCGCCCTGGTCTTCGAGCACATGCCCGAGGGCGTCGTGATCGCGGATCGCCACGGGCGCATCGAATCGTCGAACCCGGCGCTCGAGGCGATCACCGGCTACACGACCGCCGAGCTGGCGGGACGCGGCGCCGACCTGCTGCGCTCGACGCACCATGCACCGCCCTTCTATCGTGAGCTGCGCGCCGTCCTGCGTGCCCAGGGCCGCTGGCAAGGCGAGATCTGGATCCGGCGCAAGGACGGCGAGGTGCAGCCCGAATGGCTGAGCCTGGACGCGCTGCGCGACGACCGCGGGCGCGTCATCCACTACGTCGGCATCTTCACGGACGTCAGCGCGCACCACGAGGTGAAGCGACGCCTGCACCACCTGGCGTACCACGACGGCCTGACCGGCCTGCCCAACCGGCGTCTGTTCGCCGACCGGCTCGATCGCGCGCTGGCCCAGGCCCGGCGCTCGCGCGCGCGTCTCGCCGTGATGTTCATCGACCTCGATCGCTTCAAGCACATCAACGATGCGTTGGGTCACACCACGGGCGACCGCATGCTGGGCGCCGTGGCCGAGCGGCTGCGCCACGCGGTGCGCGATAACGACACGATCGCCCGCATCGGCGGCGACGAGTTCACGGTGATCCTCTCCGACTTGGCCCTGCCGCTCGCCGCGGGCGCGGTCGCGCGCAAGATCCTGCGTGCGCTCGAGCGGCCGTTCACGATCGAGGGTCGCGAGCTGTACATCAGCGCGAGCATCGGGATCAGCACCTACCCCGAGGACGGCGAGGACCGCGAGGCCCTGACGCGCAAGGCCGACATCGCCATGTACCGCGCCAAGGAGCTGGGTCGCAACAACTACCAGGCCTACAGCCGGCAGATGAGCGAGCACTTCCGCCGGCGCGTGGCGCTCGAGCACGACCTGCGCCGCGCGCTCGAGCGCGACGAGCTGCGCCTGCTGTACCAGCCGCTGGTCGAGGTGCGCAGCGGGCGCATCGTCGGCGTCGAGGCGCTGGCGCGCTGGCGCCATCCGACGCTCGGCGACGTGCCGCCCTCGACCTTCATTCCGATCGCCGAGGAGACGGGCCTGATCGATCGCATCGGCGCCTGGGGACTGCTCGCGGCCTGTCGCGAGGCCGGAACGTGGAGCGCGGCAGCGGGGAAGGAGCTGCGGGTGGCGGTCAACGTCTCGGCCCACCAGCTGCGCGACATCGACTTCGCCGCGCTCGTGGCGCAGGTGCTCGAGCGCACCGGCATGGCGCCGAACCGCCTGGCGCTCGAGCTGACCGAGAGCGTGCTCGCCGGTGGACCGCCGCAGCACCGCGCGACGCTCGAGGCGCTGGGCCGGATGGGTGTCGAGATCACGATCGACGACTTCGGCACGGGCTACTCGGCCCTGAGCTACCTCAAGCGCTTCGCCGTGCACAAGCTGAAGATCGATCGCTCGTTCGTGCGCGACATCCCCTGCGACGCCAACGACCGTGCGCTGGCTTCGATGATCATCGCCATGGCGCACGCCTCGAACATGCGCGTGACCGCCGAGGGGGTCGAGCGAGCGGCCCAGCTCGAGTTCCTGCGCCAGGCCGGCTGCGACGAGGCGCAGGGTTTCCTGTTCAGCGCACCGGTCGAGGCCGGGCGGATCGCCACGTGGTGCGCGAGCGAAGCCTGCCTCCTGCCAGTCCACTTTCCGACTCCCGTTGTCCTTTGAGTCGAGGTAGGCTCATGGCGCTGGCCCGGGCGGATGGGCCACTTTGATCTTCGGAGCAGCCAGCGGGTCTGCGGGAAAGGGCCGGTTCCCATGCAGGTCCTCACGTCGGTCGGAGCGATCGGGGGCATCACGTTCGTCCTGACGTCGCTCCTCGTGCTGGCCCATCGCAAGCTCCACGTCCACGAGGACCCGCGGATCGACCTGGTCGAAGAGATGCTCCCGCACGCGAACTGCGGCGCCTGCGGGCTCCCCGGCTGCCGTCCGTTCGCCGAGGCGCTTGTCGACCGCCGGATCCTCCCGGGCAAGTGCAGCGTCAGCACGGACGATGCCCGCCTGCGCATCGCCAGCTTCCTGGGAGTCGATGTCGGCGCCGAGGAGCGGCGCGTCGCCCGCCTGGCCTGCGCCGGCGGGGCCAACGTGGCCCGCAATCGCGCGCGCTACGACGGCCTGCTCTCCTGTCGTGCGGCAGCCCAGGTCGCGGGCGGCGGGAAGGGCTGCTTCTGGGGCTGCCTGGGTCTTGCGGACTGCGCGCTGGCCTGCGACTTCGACGCGATCCACATGGATCCGCAGGGGCTCCCGGTCGTCTCCGAAGCCAAGTGCACCGCCTGCGGCGACTGCGTCGAAGCCTGTCCCAAGGACCTGTTCTCGATCCACGCCGTGAGCCATCGGCTGTGGGTCGCCTGCCGCTCGCAGGAGGCAGGGGACGAGATCCTGGAGGACTGCGCGGTGGCCTGCACGGCCTGCGGGCGCTGCGCCCTGGATGCGCCGGGTCTGATCGCCATGCAAGACAACCTTCCGGTGATCGATTACGGCCGGAAGCACGACACCCAGGTGCCGATCCAGCGCTGCCCCACGGGTGCGATCGTCTGGATCGACGCGGTCCGCGGCCCCGTGAAGGGCGCCGCGGCGAAGAAGATCATCCGTCAAGGCCCGCTCCGGGACGCTCCGACCTAGGGGGTTTTCGATGTCCCTACTCACGTTCGGCCGCAAGACCAAGGATCAGGCGAAGAAGAGCCGCGGAGACTTCAAGTACCCCGGGGTGCGCGACGCCATGGACGGCAACACCGCCGTGATCATGTGCGAGCGCGAGGCGAGCGACGCCGCGGGCGCCTACCCGATCACGCCTTCGACCCAGATGGGCGAGTACTGGGCCGAGGCCGCGGCCGCGGGACACCTCAACGTCTCGAACCGGCCGCTGATCTTCATCGAGCCCGAGGGCGAGCACGCCGCTGCGGCGGTGACGGCCGGGCTCTCGATGACGGGACTGCGTGCGGCGAACTTCTCCTCCGGCCAGGGCATCGCGTACATGCACGAGTCGCTCTACGCGGCGGTGGGCAAGCGGCTGACCTACGTGCTGAACGTGGGCGCCCGGGCCATGACCAAGTCCACGCTCAACGTTCACGCCGGCCACGACGACTACCACTGCATCGACGACACGGGGTTCTTCCAGCTCTTCGCCAAGAACGCCCAGGCCGCGGCCGACCTGAACCTCATCGCGCACCGCATCGCCGAGCTCGGCTTGACTCCCGGCGCGCTGGCCCAGGACGGTTTCCTGACCACGCACCTGATCGAGTCGCTGCTCGTCCCCGAGCGCGATCTGATCGCCGAGTACCTCGGCCGGCCCGACGACGTGATCGAGACGCCGACTCCCGCGCAGCGCCTGATCTACGGCGACACGCGCCGGCGGATCCCGGTGCTGTGGGACGTCGACAACCCGGTGATGGCGGGCCTGGTGCAGAACCAGGACGCCTACATGCAGAGCGTCGCCGCGCAGCGGCCGTTCTTCTTCGACCACCTGCAGGAGCTGGCCGAACGCGCGTTCCGTGAGTTCCACGAGCTGACCGGCCGGGCCTACGAGCGCGTGATGACCTACCGCGCCGACGACGCCGACTACCTGATCGTCGGCCAGGGCAGCGTGATCCCGAGCGCCGAGGTCGTGGCCGACTACCTGCGCGAGAAGCGCGGCCTCGCGGTCGGCGTGGTCGACATGGTCATGTGGCGCCCGTTCCCGGCGGACCTGATCGGCCGGATCTTGCGCGGCCGCAAGGGCGTCGCGGTGCTGGAGCGGCTCGACCAGCCGCTGGCCTCGGATCTACCGCTCGCGCGCGAGATCCGCGCCACGCTCAGCAAGTGCATCGAGAAAGGCGCGACGCGCGGCAGCGAGATCTACCCCGGGCTCGAGGCCTACGACGATGGCGGCGAAGCGCCGCCGCTCTATTCGGGCTCGTTCGGCATGGGCAGCCGCGACCTGCAGCCCGAAGGCCTGATCGGCGCGGTCGAGAACATGCTGCCCGAGGGCAAGCGGAAGAAGTTCTTCTACCTCTCGATCGACTTCCTGCGCGACAAAGCGGTCACGCCGAAGCAGGAGCTGCACCAGCAGTCGATCGAGGAGTCCTATCCCCACGTGCGCGAGCTCGCCGTGCGCGGCTCGGAGAACCCGAACCTGATGCCCGCGGGGAGCATCACGGTGCGCTTCCATTCCGTCGGCGGCTGGGGCGCGATCACCACGGGCAAGAACCTGGCCATGACGCTGTTCGAGCTGCTCGGCTGGCACGTCAAGGCCAACCCCAAGTACGGGTCGGAGAAGAAGGGCCAGCCCACGACCTACTACCTGGCGGTCGCGCCCGAGCCGATCCGCGTGAACTGCGAGTACTACTACGTCGACGTCGTCCTCTCGCCCGACCCGAACGTGTTCCAGCACACGAACGCCCTGGCCGGCCTGAAGGACGGCGGCGTGTTCATCCTGCAGAGCGACCAGCCGACACCCCAGAAAGTCTGGGAGAGCATCCCCGCGCCGTTCCAGCGCATCATCCTCGAGCGCAAGATCCGCGTGCACTCGCTCGACGCCTTCCGGATCGCGCGCGAGGAGGCGACCGACCCCGAGCTGCAGCTGCGCATGCAGGGCATCGCGTTCCAGGGTGCTTTCTTCGCCACCTCGCCCGTGATGCAGCAGGCCGGGTTCGACGAGGCCCGCTTGCTCGAGTCGATCCGCACGCAGCTGCAGCACAAGTTCGGCGCCAAGGGCGCACGCGTCGTCGAGGACAACATGCGCGTCGTGCGACGCGGCTTCGACGAGCTGCGGGAGGTCGTCCCGGGGCCGATCACGGAGGCCAAGGCCGGCGCCAGCCGCTCGGTGGGCGGCGAGCCCAAGCTGCCCGAGATGGTCAAGCGGATCCCGGCCAGCGGGGCGCCGCTGAGCGACGTGCACCGCTTCTGGGAGCAGACCGGCAGCTTCTACGCCCGCGGCATGGGGAACGACAACCTGACCGATCCGTTCATCGGACTCGGCGTGATGCCGGCCTGCTCGGCGCTGTTCCGCGACATGACGCAGATTCGCTTCGAGCATCCGGAGTGGAATCCCGAGGCCTGCACCGCTTGCGGCAAGTGCTACACGGTCTGCCCCGACACGGCGATTCCGGGGCTGGTGCACGAGATCGGGCCGCTGTTCGATACCGCCGTGCAGCGCCTGCGCAAGCGCGGCGAGCAGCTCGAGCATCTGCCGAAGGCCACGCGCCAGCTCGAGCAGGTGCTGCGGCGCTCGCTGGCCTCGGCCAAGGAGAGCGACTCGGTCGCCGCGCTGCTCGAGGACGCGATCCCCACGACGATCCGCGAGAGCGGGCTCGATGGGGAGCCACGCGCGGCCCTCGAGGCCGAGCTGGCGCGGTTCCGCGAGGAGCTGAACGGCTTCGGGCTCGCGCTGTCGCGTCCGTACTGGACGCTGCACGAGAAGGACCGCCCGGGCAGCGGCGGCCTGCTCTCGATCACGGTCAACCCGTACACCTGCAAGGGCTGCATGGAGTGCGTCGCGGTCTGCGAAGACGACGCGCTCAAGCCGATGCGCCAGACCGAGGAGTCGGTGCGGCGGCTCAAGCAGCAGTGGGATTTCTGGCTCGATCTGCCCACGACTCCGCAGCGCTTCCTCCGCGTCATCGACCTCGAGGCCGGGATCGGCGCGCTCGAAACGATCCTGCTCGACAAGGCGAACTACCTCGGCTTCACGAGCGGCGACGGGGCCTGCCTGGGCTGCGCCGAGAAGACGGTGATCCACCTGTTCACCGCGACCGTCGAAGCGCTGATGCAGCCGCGCATCGCGCGGCACGTCGAGCGCCTGGACGGTCTGATCGAGAAGCTCGAGCGACACATCCAGCTCAAGCTCGTGTCCGAGCTGCACCTCGACCCGTCGATGTCGCGCATCGTCGACGACCTGGCCCGAGGCCAGGACGTCACGCTGTCCGGCATCGCGTTGCGCGTCGAGAGGGAGACCGGCGGCGAGCCGATCGATCGGGAGTGGCTCGAGCGGGTCACGCGCGTTCTGACCGAGCTGAAGGAGCTGCGCGGAAAATACGCCCCGGGCCCGGCCGGCCACAGCCGCGCACGGATGGGCATGATCAACGCCACCGGCTGCACGTCGGTGTGGGGCAGCACGTATCCGTTCAACCCCTACCCGTTCCCGTGGGCCAACCACCTGTTCCAGGACTCGCCCTCGATGGCGATGGGCGTGTTCGAGGGGCACATGGCCCGCATGGCCCAGGGCTTCCGGGCGATGCGCCAGGCCGAGCTCGAGATCGCGGGTCAGTACGACCCGGACCAGCACGAGCCGTTCTTCACCTATTTCAACTGGCAGCAGTTCACGGACGAGGAGTGGGAGCTCTGCCCACCGGTCGTGGCGGTGGGTGGCGACGGCGCGATGTACGACATCGGCTTCCAGAACCTGTCGCGGCTCATGGCCTCGGGCAAGCCGATCAAGGTGCTGGTTCTCGACACGCAGGTCTACTCGAACACGGGGGGCCAGGCCTGCACCTCGGGGTTCTACGCCCAGGTCTCCGACATGGCCCAGTACGGCAAAGCGATCCACGGCAAGGAGGAGCCGCGCAAGGAGATCGGCCTGATCGGCATGGCGCACCGCACGACGTACGTGCTGCAGAGCACGATCGCCCACCCGAGCCACATGATCGAGGGCTTCATCCGCGGCCTCAAGGCGCGGCGGCCCGCCCTGTTCAACCTCTACGCGTCCTGCCAGCCCGAGCACGGCATCGGCGACGACCAGTCCTCGCGGCAGGCCAAGCTGGTGGTCGAGTCGCGCGGCTACCCGTTGTTCCGCTACGACCCGTCGGCCGGCAAGACCCCGGCGGAGTGCTTCGATCTCGACGGGAACCCCGGGCTCGACGAGACCTGGCCGACCTACACCCTGCGCTACCGCGAGGACGGCCGCGAGAAGGAGATGGAGCTGCCGATGACGTTCGCGGACTTCGCGATCCTCGAGGCGCGATTCCGCAAGCACTTCCGTGTCGCCCCGCCCGACACCTGGAACGAGAGCATGCTGCCGCTGGCCGAGCTGCTCGAGCTGCCCGCGGACGAGCGCGAGGGCAAGTTCCCGTTCGTCTGGTCGGTCGACCGCGAGCATCGCCTGAGCCGTCTGCTCGTCTCCGAGCCGATGGTGCGCTCCTGCGAGGATCGGCGCGATTTCTGGACGATGCTCCGCGCCCTCGCCGGGCTGGGCCCGAAGGAAGCGTCGCGCGAGCAGATCGAGGCCGAGGTGCGGCAGGAGCTGGCGGGCAAGCTGGCGACGAACCTGGCGACGCTGCTCGCGGGCGGTGGCACGGCGGCCTTCACCGCGGCCGCGCTCGCGACCCCACCCGCGGCCGGGACACCGGCCGCCGCTCCGGCGCCGGCGGGCGAATTCCTGGCGCCCTGGATCGACACCCCGCAGTGCACGGCGTGCGACGAGTGCATCCGCATCAACGGCAAGGTTTTCGCGTACAACGCGGACAAGAAGGCCTATCTCAAGGACGCGAGCGCCGGTCCGTACAAGGACCTCGTGCGCGCGGCCGAGAAGTGCACCGCGCGCATCATCCACCCCGGGCTCCCGCGCGACCGCGGCGCCAAGGACGTCGCCGCGTGGATCCAGCGCGGCGCGAAGTACAACTGAGCAGGAGACGGCAGGCGTGAGACTCCTCGGGCTCAGGACCTTCCGGCACGGCGTGCACCCGCCGGAGGCCAAGGACGCGACGAAGGACCTGCCGATCCGGCAGTTCCCCTTCGCACCGGCGCTCGTGATCCCGTTGTTGCAGCACACCGGCAAGCCTGCGATCCCCGTCGTGCGCGAGGGCCAGGAGGTCGAGCGCGGGCAGCGCCTCGCGCGACCCGACGGGATGCTCTCGGTCTCGATGCACGCGCCGGCCTCGGGCGTCGTCCGGCGCATCGGCCTCGTGCCGAGCATCGCCGGGCGGATGGTGCCCGGCATCTACCTGGAGCCCCACCCCGGCTCGA
>Ga0180063_1000046_pt1 | contig 28530 bp, 42 predicted proteins | sample EasRivT47_16_10D_FD_121776 | JGI IMG/M metagenome (GOLD analysis project Ga0180063, IMG submission 121776) | Soil microbial communities from meander-bound floodplain in the East River, Colorado, USA - East River metaG ERMLIBT47_16_10D | ecosystem: Environmental > Terrestrial > Soil > Floodplain ...
CCTGCGGTGTGACGGTATCCAAGAAGGCCGCTTCGATGACAGAAGCAAGCTTGCTCATCGCGGGTTCGATATGCCGTGAGGTAAAGTCCTCGATTTCCAGCGACAGCTCTTCAGCCGAGAAACCCATCGTAACCCAATTGCGATTCGCCATCACAAGGTCGACGCTCTTCTCCGTAACATCGCTAACCGTTACGGTCTTGCCGGTGCCGGTCAGATACTCGTTGGGCAGCCTCAGCTTCAGCGTGTTACCGATCTTGCCGGATTCCGACATGAAGTCGTCATCGTAGCTGCGGTTGACCTGGCTGATGATTGTCAGTTTTTCATGCAAAACCGCTAGCGCGGTACGTGTGATTTTGGTAGGGGTGATAAGGGCGTTAGGCATTTCAGCAATCCTTTAAGTGTAAAGCATCTACCACGACTTGCCCGCTGCGCGACGCTTCTGAAATTCGCGCTTCCATCTGTCGGGCGATATCTTGTCGGAAAGGCCGGAACTTTCAGCTTGACCCGTGCCCGACGTGGTAACAGGCGGTGTAGGCGCCTTGGATTTGGTAGCTGGCGCTAAGCTGCCATTCTTGGCCATCGGAGCGGCCATGGCACCCAGCGCCATCGCGAGTTGAAGACCGGACATGTTGTTGAGGCGTCTAACTTCCGCAGGGTTTTGGGCAAGGTGATACAGCAAATAAGGCCCCTCTTCGGATGCCTTAATCATGCTTAGCAGTTCGTTGCTGCCGGCAACAGTCGAAGCGCTGACCACGTCATGAAAATCCGGAACCTCTTCAGAGAATGCGCTAACAGAGTCTGCCCAATGTGTATTAACTGCTTGGGCCAAGTTGACCTCGGCCTGCTTGCGCTCAGCCTCCGTGCTGCCTTGCTTCTGTTTGCTCAGTGCCTGTTCGAGCGCATGCGCGATGTTGGCCTGCATGTATTCGCCGAAGTCCTGATATTTCGCGATGTCCGGTGGAGCTTTTGGCGCGTCTTGGCCGCCGGCAGCAGCCGGCTGACTCAAGCTTTGCAGACGTTCAGCCGCCATTCTCAGGTTCGCGCGTGCTTCATTGCGTTGCGCGCGCAACCGGCTTACGCCCTTCTCCAGTCTTTCAATGCGCTTTGCGGCCTCCAGTTCCTCAGGCGTTTTCTGGACAGCTTGCGCTTCCTCACCCTCAGCCTGCTGTACCGCGGTAGCCTCAACTTGCTGCTCTTGCCCTTCTACCTGCGGCTGCTCGCCTTGCGGCTGCTCGCCTTGTACCTGTCCTTCTTCAGCCATTTGCTTTTTACCCTTGAGGGAAAACTGAATCTGCCGATTGCCCCGGCAGTTGGGTTTCGCCTTGCGGCATCATGCCTGGTTGCTGCATGCCTGGTTGCTGCATGGGTTGCTGCGGCATGCTCGGCGCCAACAGCCCGGTGCTCATCAAAAAGTCCTGCATGGTGCTTGCAACTACCGTTTGAACCTGTTCGGCAGAGAGCGCCGTACCCATGACCTTAATCCGTGCAGTATTGGCTTCGTCCTGCTTGATGTCAAGTTCTCTTGACTTATTCGTAAGTTGCGCTTGCAGCTCTTGCAGCTTGGGTACGATTTGCTGCATCGCCTGATTAAGCTGCTGATTCTGCTGCGCCGCCTGCATGAGCTGTTGTTTAAGCGACTCGGGGTCGTTAGGCGAATTCTCAAGCTGTTGGATGGGCGGTGGCAACAACGTACGAAGCCGTTTCGCGATTCTGTCAGCATACGGCCAGTCCATGGCTTGAAACACCAGATCGCCCACCACACTGAAGAGCTGCGCGTTACCCCGCGTCATCTCCACAAGCGCTGCGACCGCTTCCTCGCGCTTGGTCGTGTAGCTGGGCCCGCTCTCGATCGCGACATCGTACGCCCCGAAGCTCGGGTTGAATATCTGCATGCCGGTCGCTGGATTGCGTTCATAAGCCTTGTCCATTTCCGGATTTATGCCCACCATTTCAGCCTGCCCGTCTTCCCCAACTATGCGCCGGATGCCTTGCGTATCGTAGTACGTCGGTATGGTCTCGATAACAATACGCCCGAGATGTGCGATAGAGAGCTGCTGATTAGCTGTGTAATGGAAGACCGATGTGTCGGCTTCCGCATTGCGCGCCATGATGGCCTTACCGCTACGCTCGTTGCTTGGCGCGCCGACGGAACTGTTGTACATGCCCAATCCGCTCTGAATGTCCGCACGCGCAACCTGAGCCATCTGTTGCCATCCTGAGATAACAGGCGGCTGAGCGCGCTGCGGCGCAGGAATAGAGGAACCATCCGGGTACGATTTCGGCTCATACTCCAAGTAGGGAATATTCTTGATGTTAGCGCTCTTCCATTCATTCTCATGTCCTTTGAATTGCCCAGCTGCGCCGATGTAAGGCGCCTTGGGCGCAAGGCTGATGTACTCAATGTCCGCATTGCGGGCGTAGTTGTAAGCCATCTGCCCATCACGAGCGGGTTGCACCATGCCTTGCAAAACGCGTCTATCCTCGACAAAATACTCGGTGCCGATGATAGGCACGACAGGAACATATTGCGACTTAAAGATGGTGCGGTGAAGCACCGCGCCAGCGCATATCGTGTCCCATGCCACACACTTGCGACGCTTGAAGTCTTCCGGACGAGTAATCGGTCCTTCATCGTAACTCTCGTCAGTGTCGTCGAGCAACGCATTCTCATCTTCGCCGCCCTTAACGACGACCCCAGGCTCGGGCTTGTCGTTCTCTTCCTCTTCCTCATACACCCACAGAAACTCGGCAACAACTATCTCGGTCTCCGTCGCCCACTCCGGATAGGAGCTGTCCCAGCCGGAAACGTCGATTCCAGGCCACCGACGTTCGAACAGCTTTTTACGATACCGCTGTAGTACGAACGCATAAGCCATGTCCGAGCCATCAGGCTCGATCCAGCTCGGATCAGTGTAGACAGCGCGGTAGAACGGCAGACGCACAATGCGCAGCTCTTGGATGTTGCGTTCAACATCGATAGTTTTCGGCACCAGGCGCATAAACCCAAGCCCGTGCTGCGCGGCAGCGTCTAGCGCCGTGTCGTAAGCCACGTGCGCGCGAGACTGATACTCGATATTGCGCACAAGACCGTCAAGTATCTGAGCTCCTGCTTCCGATGCCTTGCTATTGACTGGCTTCGTCTTGATCGAAGGGCGATTACGCCGTCCATCGTTTACTGTTTGGCGTATGTATTGGTTGATTTGATCGAACACCAGACAAGGCCGCGGATCGGTAGCGTCTTGCCTTGCGGCCTTGATCTGGTCAGGCCATTGGTCGAGCGCGCGAAAGCGAGCGCATTCGTCGAATTCCTCATAGATCGGATCCCAATACTCTTTCGAGTCATCGAAGCATTCGCGAGCGAATTCCAGCAGCTTACGATCTTCCGCCGACGCCCGATATTTCCTTGTCTTAGCCATGATTCGCTTCCTCGCTATTCGAATAGCGCATAGTCCTGCTCAGCAAGCTCGCAAAGCACGCCACACTGAGGCACTAAATCGTTACGGCGCGCTTTACCCGCAGGGATTTCTCGAAGGCTGTAGCGCTTGCCTGTTTTGCGGTTGCGAAATAGATAGGCGTTTTCACCAATATCTTCTTCTACCGCCGCTAGCTTTTCAAACTGCTCTGGAAAATCTTCACGAATAGCACGGAAATACCCCTCTCCGCCCTTCACACACCCGACACAGTTTGCGTTGCTGTAGCCGAGTCGATACATCAGCGGAAGCTGAATACCTGCACGTTCCAGCATTGCTTTGCAATTTTCTTTGGTAAGGCCGGCATCGACTAAAGGCGCAATAGCTGGGCGATTCGGGTTGCGCTCTTGAAAATCTTCAAAGCGCTCAATTTCTTCTACTGTATAGCCGAACACCATTACGTCTCCTGGAAGATTGAATTTGTCCAATACCCGTCGCTTCAGAACGCTTGAACACTTCGCCCCGTACCTGCTCTTGATAAAACGGTTCTGTTTGAACACCTCAATCGTGCTCGCGCCATATTTCTCGTCGCGCAGCAGCGCTATAGTTCGCCCGAACCAACGCTCGCAATCGGCCAAGAAGCGTCGATTATCCTCGTGTTCCTCTTCGATGTAGGCGTTAACGATCTCGCAGCGATCCCCATACTTAGATAGCGCAAGCTTTGTTGCCACAGCGGACGCAGCGCCGCAGGAGAATTGACACACTACTCGCGTAATTCTCTTGTCTGTCATCTCGCCATCCAGCCGGTTTCCCGAGAAGCGGCGCCACTGTTGCGTTCACGTTTCTGCTTGTCAGGCAAAGCCGTTAGCGGCGCAGCAATGTTACGCCCTGTCATCACGAAATAGCGCTTTGCGTCCATCAGGTGGTCGTTCTTCTTCACTACGTTTCCTTTCTCGTCGCGTTGGTAGACCCTGAATTCCGCGCGAAAATGCTGCAGGATGCTGAACACCTTCAGCCGCCCCTCGGCGTAAAGCTCCCAAGTCTCGGTCAGCCCCGTAAAGACCGAATTGTTGGCTATCTGCAGATTCAACCCCAAATCGCAATACTGCTGAATAAGTTGCACGCCGTCTCTCTGGCCCCTGCCGCGCGACGCGGGGTCGATACAGCCTGGCATGCGCTTACCCCTCGCGTTGATAGCGGCTGCATGAACAGAAGGCTCGGCATGCTCCTGGTAGTGCTCGCTGTAGAGATACCAGATGCCGTCCGAGGGGCTTTGCGCGCCGAACACGGCAGCCGTCACTTTCCAGCCCACGTCCAGCCCGTAAGCATGCGGCCATGTCTTGGGTATCGCGAAAGGCTCGACAAGTATCTCGCTCTCAGGTATCGGGTAGATTGCCCCTGCCCCCAGCCTAGGCCACCCCTTCGTGCGTGCGTCGCGCTGAAAGGGCGGTATCGTTTTGCTGTACTCGACTTTAGCAGCCTCGGACAGATGCGGTACGTCATCCCAGCCGATGCACAGCCCATACATACCCGTGTGATCCGCATCGACACCGAACAGATTGTCGTAGTAGCCGACATCGCCCCCGGGGAAGAACTGCTGCACGACCTCGGAGATGCCTTGCAGCGGCGTGAACGTGAGCATCACGATACCGTTACACGTCATCGTGCGTAGCAGGCACTCCGTGTAGATCGCCAAAGAGGGTTCCTCATCCAGCAGAATAACGTCCTGCTCGGTCCCTTCGAACGCTCCCGCGCCTTGCTCATAGCTTTTGAGCATGATGTGGTTGAGATAGCCATCCTTGTGCTTGATGTAGATCGACTCTACGGCGTCCGTAGCGCCCCCTGAGCGCACCACACGGTGGATACACTCGGCAGGTAGCAGCCCGGTCCCCCACGAGCCTGGCTGCCCTAGAAGCTTGTCCTGGATAATCTCACGTACCGTCTGATTCGTGCGCCCGGCAACCCAGATGCGCAACGGCTTCGCGAATACGCGCCCCCGCCACCAATCCGGATACCAGCCGGTTGCGGCAGCAACGATGAAATACAGCCCGACAGAGTACGTCTTGCCTATACGGTTAGCCCCCAGCACCGCGAGCTGACGGGCGGTGCCCGTCATCTCCAAGGCGTGCATATGCTTGGGGTAGAGCTCGCGCCTTAAAGGACCTTCAGCGGGGTAGAGCTCGGTAAACTTACGCTCGCGCTTGCGTCGTTCCTTCTCTTGCAGCGCGTGGATAGCCTGAAGTCGCGCCAATCGGTGTGTAGGGTCAGCCGGAGTGTGCGCGACGACTTCGATGTCGGAAAGATTCACTGCGGGAGTGTAACTCGTGGAAGCAGAAAAGAAAAACCCCGCTTTTTTGGGCGGGGCTAAATTCCAGCAGGAGAAAAACGTTATGGCGTGATCTTGTAGTTCTCGCCGCGGTACAGCGCCCGCAGCGATAACGTCTCAAGCGTTACAACCCGCCCAGTAAGCGCGTTGAGCGCCTGTATCAGCGCCGCCAGATCGCCCGGCGTCGGTGGGGGTGGTGGAGTCGGATCAGGCGGAGGCGGTGGAGGAGTCGTGCCGTCGATTGGAAAGGTAAAAGGATCGATGTCGGCAAGCGCCGACAGGTCCGCTTTGAGGGTGTTCGTACCGGTAAAGCTGCCTTTGGCGATCCATATGGGGTCGAATGCGCCGTTCGCACGCCGCCAGTCGATCTGATTGCCATCGATCACGTTGCCAGTGCCTGGATTGCCTCCCCCGAACTGGATACCGACCGCCACCCAGGTCTCGTTCGGCGCTGCATGAGCATAGACGCGGTTGTTGCGCAGCCTGTTGCGCGAACCGCCCCAAATCGAGATGCCGTAGTGTCCTGGCGCGACGAGCACGTTATCGTGGATGTCGTTATCGTCGCATGGGTTGTTGGTGTTCTCGCCGCACATCAGCCCGCCACCGGAAGCCGACGGGCCACCGCCGCGGAAGACGTTGTAAGCGACTTCAAAACCGCTGGATTCGTAGATGCTGACGAGATCTTCCGGATTGCTCTTGCCGGGTTCCATCAAGCCTCGATTGCGCAGAATCTTGCCACCCGTGCACTTGTCGGCCTGAAAGAAATTGCCGCGCCCTCTGATGCGATCGAGGTTGCGAACAGTGCAGTCCAACACTTGCGTATTAGTTGACCGATGGACGTAGACGCCGTTGCCGCAGTCGATGAAGCGGCAGGTACGAACGGTGAGATTGGCAATGCCGTCGCCGGCAAGGGCGTCCTTGTCGATGCCCTGGAACGTGCAGTTCTCGAAGATGTCCCCCGAGCTAGCCTTCTGCGATGATGCGGTAAAGGTCTTTCCAGAAATTAGCGCCATAGCTTGCTACTCCTGTTGGGTTATTGGTGTGGGTTATTGGTGTGGGTTATTGGTGTGGGTAGTGGTGTGCCAACATAGCACGAAAACAAGTACGCGAGAGAATTCTAGTCCCTTCGGTTGCTCGGTTGCGCCCACGTCGGTCTGAACCCCATGCTGCGCATGAGATAGCGCGCGCCGCCCACGCTGTACTCAACCTTGAACTCCCGCTCAATTAGCCGCACCACCCTCTTGACCGACCAGCAATCGTCGGAGAAAGCGTTGCTCGCAGCGCCGGCCACGAGAAGGGCTGTCAGGCGGCGCTTCTGCTCGGGAGACAGATAGGAAACCCCGCGCTCGCACTGGCCCTGCGGGCCAGCGTGAAACCCCCATGCCGCGACCGCCTGTCGCGTAATGCCGAGCTCTTTCGCCACGTAGCCGCACGAGGCTCCTAATCGAAGCATGGCAATGCCGGTGGCCTTGCGCCTATTCGTCGTCGTCGTCGTCGTCTTCCTGGTCTATCGTTCGGCCTGGGGGCGGGGGCGGTAAGCGCGTGCGCACCCCAACGGCGGAAAGCTTCTCCATTATTATCTCGTCGAGTTCCTTGTCGGAGAGCTCGGCGTACTTTATCTCCAAGCCCCCCTTCATGGTGACATCAAGGCGCTCTCTTGCGTAAATCTCCGGTTTAGCGCCCTTCATGAGAAATTGCGCATTGCTGTCGGAGTACTCGACGACATGACCGCAAATGTCGCCCTTGTAGAACACCGGGCGGCGGACCCCCTTGAACGCTCGGCGCCGCATCTCGTCTTCCTGCGCCTCGATCCCGATGAGCATGGCGTCGTCCCAGCGCTGCCTGAACGCCGGATCGGATCGGCGCTTTGAATACAGCGCTGCCCTGGAGAGCTGGGTAAGCTGCGCAGCGGCAGCGGCATTGCCGAGCGCCCCAAGAGCGTTCATGAAGGCCGCTATCCGTTCCTGCGTCAGGGGAAGGGTATGAGCGACGAGGCCTTGCGCAAGCGCCTTGGAGAGGCTGGAGGGCGTGGTTTGAACGGCCTCGCCGAACAGGTCGAGAACTTCCGGATTATTCGACGTAATCAGCCCTTCTTGATCCTCGTATTCGAGCCCGAACAGAGCGTCGTCGGTCGGGTTTTCCTCGGCGAATATCTCATCCAACGGCGTCAGGTCGACAAGCGTTTTCACGTTCTTCCAAGTACCTTCTTGGCTTCTAAAAGGTCTGTGTCGTCAATACTGCCTTCCAGGTACAGGTACGCCAGAATCGCAGTAGATAACGGCACAACACGAGCGTTCTCATAACGAGAGCCCCCTGACTGCGTGACACCGAGGCGCCGCCAGAACTCGTCTTGCGAGAGCTCTTCGGCGTAGCGATGTGCTTTGACCTCTTCAGCCAGGTCGTATTTTCTTGCCATGAACTTCCCCTTGAAAAATTGAAGCATATGGCAAGTCGTAGAGGATTACAAGAGGCATCGCTTAGTGCTGTTAGCATAAACTCTCTTCGCTCAATGCTGTTAGCATAAACTCTCTTCGCTCAATGCTGTTAGCATAAACTCTCTTCGCTAAAAACGTAATGCTGTTAGCATAAACTCTCTTCGCTCAATGCTGTTAGCATAAACTCTCTTCGCTCAATGCTGTTAGCATAAACTCTCTTCGCTAAAAACGTGTCGCGGTTGGGGATGGGGGAGGTCGACATTATGGCCGAGGCGGCGGCCCTTGGGGTACCCCCTAAAACGGCGAAGAGATCCGGATAAGCTCAACTTATAACCTAGGTAGCGAAGAGATCCGTAGCTCACCCTGCACCGCGGTAACAAGCGACCCACCGTGGTAACAAACGTGGTAACTCACACTTACCACAACTCGAAAACACATACACATCAAACACTTACCTGCTGAGTGTGGCAGAGGGGGGAACTGCCATACCAAGCGCAAGGTAGGCGTGTGCGCGTCTTTGGCTGCTCGAATCGGCGACTCGGAGGCGCTCATCGCTCGAATCGGCGACTCGGAGGCGCTCATCGGGGTCCTAACCGCCATTTTTCGCATTGTGAACCGCCATTTTTCGCATTGTGAACCGCCATTTCACAATGTGAAATGCGATTGCCTAAAAATGAGGCAATTTGTCTTTTTCTGCACCTAGCTGGGCAGTATCGTAGTCTTGACACTGATATATCCTCGTCCACAGCCCTATAATTTAATTTGTAAACCACCATTTACACCACATATCTAGTTAGTTACCCCTTCCTTATATGCAGGAGGAGACCGCCTAGGACCTAGTGTCCACTAGGTCCCTAGCGGTCTACGTTTGTCATGCGTCATATATGACCTGTCATGTCTCGCGCGCATAATGCGCACGCACGTATACGCGTGTACACACGCGTGTATCGCGTGCGCGCGCCCGTGCGCCTGCGGGTTTAGTGAATTAACTAGAACATCGGTGTAAAAGGGGCGTTTCCTTTACAATCAGCACGTTATTGAAGAGGATAATACAAAATCAAGAAAACCCACTTTGGTGCAAAAAGGGCGAATTGTTCTAAATCAACAACTTAACATTTTATCGAATGACTATGATACACACTGTTTTTGCAAGCCTGAATTACAACGTTTGTCATGCGTCCTAAACTTTCCTGCACAACCGTGATTTAATTGACAAATCTTTTTGCGCAGCAAGCCGATAATAAACACATCAACCAACGCACAAAGGAAACGAGATGAAAGTAGCCCTTAAAACCATGGCGGTAACTGGCGGAAACTATTCCCGCACAGTTTCTGAACTCAATTGCGCAGCTTACTCAGCTCACTTCGACAATTTAGACGCCCCACAATACTCCCCGTGTGGATCTCACAACAGCTACGACGTAACCGATTGGAGGGGTAATCCGCTCCCCGCAGTCGCCGTCGTACTACGCTAACCCTACAAACCTCGCCTTGGGGCTGTAATAAAGCCCTAAGGCCATCTGGAGATCAACATGGCACGCACATCCAAGAAATCCCTAAACCTGATGCAACACCCCGAGCGCTTTCTGGTCGAGGCGCACGGCGCCGCGCAAAAAGCAGCGGATTTAACTGACCTACCGCAAACCGTCTTCTACCACGCGGAAATCGGTTACTCGCACACCCAACTATCCTGCTACGGCATACAAACTTTTACGACGTGGCTACCCTTAGACTTTTTTAACTAGGCGTGAATTAATCCACAAAGCTTTTTGCGCAGCGAGCCGATAATAGCTACATCAACCAACCAGCAACCAACCTACGGAGACCAGACATGATCGTATCTACCAAAACCGCCAAACGCATGATCGCTTCCGGACGCGCCGCAGTAGTGGGCCTGTGCTACGACCCCGAGAAAGACAGCACATATGCAATCCTCAACAACACCCACGCGCAGCGCACCGATCACTACATGCTCGCCTCTGGAGACATACGGCCCGCTGAAGAGCATGCTCAAGCTAATTAAGCGCACCGATCACAACGGAGAAAACGAGGTGAAAACCGGCGAAATCTACAAGGTAGTCAAATCAACCCCATGGGCTGATCTGATGGTCGGCGAGACTTACCGCGCATCAGTCAGCCACGCATACGTATGCTTGCACAATGTGAAGAGTGGGGTAGGCACCTACGTACGCAAACACTTGATCGACAGTGCCACGATAATCCTGCAAAAGGTACGCTCAACATGATTGCCTATATGGAGCTTGACGAAATGCGTGATGCACTCTTGCGCCATCATAGCGCCTATGTGCATAATAGACGCTGGCAGGCACGCTGCTGGCGATACTTGCGGGGAGCAGATGATCTGGAAGCATGTTTTCGCGAGATTGCAGTGCGCACCCCGCGCGTGCTGGAGGGACAGACACTTGATCAAGCTTTCGCGGAGATAGCGAAATGAGCGAGAAACAGCAACCAGAAGCACCCACAGCCGAAGGCAATCCCAGGGCTGCCGATATCTGCCTCCAGTGCGTGAGCTACACGCGAGCCGACGTCAAAGACTGCACAGCAGCAATCGGTTGCCCGTTATGGCCTTATCGGATCGCAGAATCATCAATGAGTCGCGTTGTGGGATTGCTGGCCTTCGCCCTGTGCATGTTCGCCCTTCTCGCCACGCCGGTCTCGCTTGTCGTGGCGCTTTTAAACCCGGACTTGGGGATACAGTCATGGTAAATCGTGAAGAATGTCGTAGCGACTACGACGCAGCAAACTATGTCGAGCAAGCGCGAATCGCAGCACTGCAGCGCGCGCAACTCTGCCACCGTTCAGCACTCATGGCACGGCAGATGCGTGAGCATAACGCACAGATCCGCAGAGAAGCGCGGATCGATCGCATTGTCCTTTGGGTTGTGGTGTGGGCTCTGATAGCCACCGCCCTCGCGTTCTACCTTAAAGGCTAAAGAGCAGGGGGGTAAACGATGGTTAAACTCTGGGATGAGCCACTGGCTACCCGGCCAATCCATCAGCGCGACATCGGACCGACGGAAAAAGCACTATTCGTCAACGGCGAACGCATAGACGCCGTGATCCTGATGGTGGCGCCACGCATGGTGCGCGTATTCGACGTGCAGCGCCGCGAGCCCCGCACGTTCGGCAGGCCGGGCGTTAGCATTCTGACCGTCCAGGCGGCGCCGAAGGCGGCATTGCCCAGGACCTACACAAGGCGCGCCTACTGCATCAAGCCCGGTACGCTCAATCAGATAGCGGCGCGGGACTTCCCATGCGGCTGCGGGACTGTGGTGGCGCGTGGCGCATGGTTTCGACTCGGGCCTGTGGCGGGGCATAGGACGTACGTTGCGCAATGCGCACTGTGTGTGCGAAAGGAAAGCCACAGTGATGACAGCCCAAACAGGTAACGCGCTTGCTGCGACGCTGGAAACGCTGGCCAAGAAATGTCGGGCAGGAGAGATCGACTTGGTAGGCGTTGTATTTTCCGGGTCAGCCTCTATCAGCGATCGACTCCGCGTTGAGATCTCACAATTGCAATTAACTGTGCACGATAAAAATAAATACGACATCCGCCGAATGTGAATTTATTCACTAAAGCTTTTCCTTCTTCGATTGATAATAGCTACATCACAACCAGCACAGAGAAACAGAAAATGACAGCTAAAAAATTAATATTTGCAGCGATGACGGCAGTTTACGCCGTTTTCGCGCCGCCACCCCACGCGCACGCGGACTACACATCGAAAGCAGTGGACGGATCAGAGATAACCGCCTTCGAAGAAGATGTCTACTACAACCCTGACAATAACACCATCGCTTTTCGCCAAGCAGCCGGGAAGGCAAGCGCGATTACTGTGTTTCATTGCGACACTAAGAAATACGTAATGACCGAGAATGAGGGAGAAACGTGGTCTAAACCGCGCTGGGCCATACCAGACTCAGTCGCCCGCGACCAAGGAGGGTACATGTGCAACAAGTACCGGCAGCAGCGCAGTAAGTCCATTTATACTCCGATGTAGGAGTCAAATAATGCGCTATAGAGCTACCATGAAACTGAAAAGCACGGGCAACGCCTGGCTTTACATGTTCGCTGCGCCTAACGACAGCACAGCATGCTTCGCTGCACGCACTCGGGCTAACGTTCTGCGATCGTGGGTCGTGAAGCTTGAAGAGATGCCGGACGCGCCGCTACAATCCCGCAACGTATTTGAGAATGTTTGAGGAGTTGGCTAGCAAAGTGACTCTCAGCTAGCATCTGTCCTGGCATCAAGCCGCGCCTGACGAGGCTGCAACACAGCCGAAACCGAGTAGGTAGCGCGGAGTCCCCACAGCCAGGGAATAAATGGCGGACCAAGGAGTCACACTCCTCAAACATTCTCGGAGACAGACAGCATCATGAAAACAGCGGCGATGGGCAATGAACTGACAAGGCGCAATGCAGCGTTCGCCGAACGAATGGGTCAAGCGATGAACAGTGCGCCGATGGTTATCAACGCACAAATCATTCACCTGCTCGGCATGCTAGACCTTGTCGAACTCTTGTCGACAAGAGCTCTACAAGCGGATGACACTGAATCGCTGAAGATGTGCAAAGACTTGGCAGCAGAAGCCGGTAGCATCATGCAGGTACTAGATGCAACACTTACGGCGTGCTATGGAGTGAGGCAGTGAACTCCTACGCGAATGAGTACCTGACAATGATTGAGGATTGCGAACGCAGAGAAGATCGCTTAACCGACTGGGAGCGCGGGTTTATCGACTCGCTCAGGCACCGGTTGGAGGCAAACAACTTCCTCACCTTCAAACAAACTGCCTTGCTTGACGATATTTGGGAACGCGTTACCAAGAAGGGATAACATGGGCCCAATGGAATTCTTTGTGGTTATCGTTCTTGTGTTTATCATGATTGGCGTATTTATGTGGTATAAATAGCTAGTACATCCGCCTACGGCCTATCCATCTAAGATAGGCCGCCTCCGCTTGCGCCGCGGTCATTTTCTTCGACGCTCGCATGTCAGCATCAAACATCCCTGGTATCAGGCGTATCCCACTGAAATACATTCTCCCTGTGGCGCCGTTCTTCTCCACGACGTAACGCGCCTGTAGCCTGCGCCCGAGGTGTGCTTGCGTCGGCGCGAACGTGCGGCGCACGTTGCTATCCGCCCAGCGGTACCACGCATGCCAGGCGTCTCCAGCGTCAAGCTTATGTCTCTCACCTAGCTGGCAGCAATCGCGAATGAAACTGGACAAGATGTCCATTACACGAACAGCTTTTCCGGATCTAGATCGCCGATGCTGTACCAACGTAGTTCGCCACGCCTTTTAACTGGCGCCCATCCAAGCGCGTAGAGCGCACGGCGCAGGCGAGTTTTTGCAGTGTGTGCAGCCGCGCCGTCCAGGCACATGGCAATCATGAGTTGGCTGTATGTGTAGCCGTTATCGAGATCCGGTGACCGGATCTCGGAGAATTGCTCACCGGCCGATAGCCAAGCTGCGAGACGTTCACGCAGCGGATCGTAATCCTCATACTTGAAGTGTTCGAAGCGCGCAAGGCGCTCGGCTTCTCCGTAGTCTATGCCCTTCACCGCGAACGCTTCACGAGCCTCTGCCCATAACTGCTCACGATCGCGCTCGGCTGCCTCGACATCGAGCCGACCTACTGTAATCGGTAACCATCTTCGCTCGCCTGTCGGATCTGCAAGGAATTCACTGTCGTTCGTGGTGCCAACAATCAGACAGCGTCGTGGGTTGCGGAATCTGCTCTCGTGGAATTTCTTGGTCCATTCGTCGCTCTTGTTCGTTATCCATTGCTTGATGTTCTCTAGCGTCGCGTGACGCAACCCGCGCAGCTCGCCAAGCTCGACTACTAGCTTACCTACAAGCGCGCGGCCTTTTTCAGCCTGTGGCGCGGCAAGATCGACCTCGCCAAAGTAGCGCTCATCGGGGACAATGTTGCGAAATAGCGAGGTTTTCCCTACACCTTGCTCGCCTACCAGGATGGGCACCATGTCGGCCTGAATGCCAGGCACCAGCACGCGACCAGCAAGCGCGGTCCAAGTATAGCGCCCCAAGGCACGAGCATAATTCGTCGGCTCGGTATCGGCGTAGCTGTGAAAGAATTCCGCTATGCGCTCCCGCCCGTCCCACACCAACGAGTTTAGCCAGTCTTGAGCCCAATCGTAGGTGCTGCGCGACGCCGCATGCCTCACGACTTCTCGCAGCGTCGCGCGCTTCATGCTCTCATATTCTTTGTCGCGCTCAAGCGATGCTGCAATCGCAGTTAAATCGTGATCCAGATCGAGCTCGCGCCAGACTCCTACACCGTTGTTCAGCGGGCGCCATTCGATCGTGTCATTAAAGCTATCGTAGCGCAACTTAAATGCCGCCTCATTGCACAAGCTTGTGACGAGATTGGCGTAAGTGACTTCTTTCAACCCTCGCTTGCTCTCGCGATAGATTGCGAGTTCCGGCAATTGCTGATCGAATGCACTAGCAGGCAGGCGCTTGACGAGAATTGAGGGGGGAACTCCCAAAGCTTTCAGGAATTCCCCCTGCGAAATACCTTGACAATGCCCGTGCAAGCAGATAAATCGGCCATGCATCTCGTCGTGCCCAGGGATATAGACTGTAGCTGTACTCCCCGGCGCGTCCGGCTCGGTGTGCTGCTCGTGGCGCGGGCACTGCACGACAAGCCAGCCGCGGGATTGCGTTTCCTTGATAGCGTTGCGAGCGCTCAGCATTTGCGCTACCGGATCTTTGACTGCTGCGTTTAGCGGCACCTCGCCCAAGTCAGCCAGGCTATCTTGGGGCTCAATGCCGGGATCCAGATCAAGAGCTAGCTCGTCGCCGTGAATACCGCGCACTAGCCCTGAGCGCTGCTTGATTGGGTCGAGGATACCAGGTTCGAAAACAGGGTCGGCCGTGAAATGCTCTTGGATCGGATTGAAAACTGAGGTATCCAGCTCGATCGGGCATGTTTTCGCCCAGGCCTTGAGCTGCGCTGCGCTCGCCGGCTCGGAAAGCCAAAACCACAAGTGTGCCTTGAGTGTGTCCTTGTTCTTTTTGGACCCCGCGCTATTCGAGAGCTGCCAATAGAATGTTATGTCATGGAAAGCGTCAGGGAGCAGCTGCAGGTAAGAGTCGATAGCGGGCAAAGCATTTTGCGCTGCGTCGACGTAGCTGAATTTATCGACGTCGATCATCATCCAGTAGCGCGGTACATCTTCGAAGAGTACCTTGAGCCGGCGCACTTTGTTAGATGTGTGCCCCTCGACTCGCAAGCGCGCTTCAGCGTGGCCGACAAAACTGCCGCGAACGACACATGAACGGTGCTCTACCGCCAGCAAGTTAAGCTCCCCCGCAAGGCTGTCTATGCACGTTACCTCAACTTCACGCCAGCGAAAATGTTTGGCGAGTCCTCCACACTGAATTCCTTGCGCTGTCCATGTCTTGCACAACGACACAGTCGAATGTGTAAGAATTGGCAGAGCATCGCAGCCCTTGTGCGTGCGAATCCGTTGTGGCTCGCGGAACAAATCGAGCCCTGTTGGGGACACGGCGTCAACTCATACGCATGCGAAGATCGGCTATTTTTTCTGGAGGAGCAGCGCGGACAAGTGCTGCTGCGACACGCACACCAAGCGAGAGATTCCCGTCGCCAAGACGGCGCAAGGTCTCGCGACTACGTTGGTCGATCGTGATTTGGCTTTTCGTGACTTGAGCGGTCAATTTTCGGAAAATAGGCATTGTGCTTTCGCTTCGTAAAGGTTTATGATAGCGATGAAGCCTATCACAAGGAATTTTGAATTGCTACTGGGTGTAACTCAGCCTGGTCAGAGTCCCCGGCCTGGAACCGGGATGTCGCTGGTTCGAATCCAGCCACCCAGACCATGATTCTACCTCGCGTAATGTTTGACCGAGGGCGCCATACGTACCTGTGCATCAAAGAGGAATATGGTAGCGTGCTCGCCATTGTAGTGGATAGTCCGTTGCGATTAGCAAGCCTTTCGTTGGAAGAATTTGCAGGTCTCAAGGGTTGCGCTTATCATCCGTACGATATAGCATTGCGTTTCCTGCGTCTCGCCGATACCCTGGGAACGGGACGGCACGATAGCGAGATACGCAGCCTACTCCATAACGTACTGAGGAATCAAAACATGTCGCTTGAAGCAGCAATCGTAGCGCTGACGGAAGAAGTCAAAGCCTTGCGCGCGCAAAATACCACTTACGGGAGCGTTACCCAAAAGCTCGTGAAAACAGAGGCGGAAACGCCCACCACCACCACCACCACCACCGAGCCGGCAAAGCCCCGCGGGCGCCCGCGCAAAGAAGCCGCCGAACCGGCAAAACCCGCCAGCGAACCCAGCTACGGGGACTTGCAAGCCAAATTCAAAGAGTATGACGCTACCAAAGGTCGCAAGGCGTTCATCGCGTTCTTGCAAGAGATAGGCTATCCCAAGGGCCTGTCGACAATTCCCCCTGACGCCTACGCTCAGGTTTTTGCGCAAGTCTGCGAAGCGCTTGACCCCAGCCCTGTTGCAGAAGATGACGGCAGTCTTTTTGGTGGCGACTGAGCGCAAGCACGACATCCTGGCCCCGTCGGCGGCGCCGCGTTGGCACCGCTGCCGGGGGTCGGTTGCGCTTGTGGAAGCGCTCAGGGGCGAGGGTTGTGGTGAGGGCAGCAGTGCATTCGCCGATGAGGGCACTGACGCCCATACCCTAGCGGCACGGTGTGTTGAAGACGGCAAGACGGCAAAAGAGTACACAGGTCAATCTCTGCCATTAGGAACGGTCGTAACGCCGGGTATGGCGCGTCATGTGCAGCGCTACCTTGACTCGCTTAGCGAGTATTTCGCGAATGCCCTGGCGGGGTACTCATGGGGCGCAGAACTGCGGGTAACGGCACAGCTCACGCCGTCGCTGCGCATCTCGGGAACTTCGGATCTAGTGCTGCTCACCTACATCGACTCCGAGCTACAGGTGCACGATCTGAAATTTGGTACCGGGGTTAAAGTTGAGGCGTTAGAGAATGAACAGCTTCTGCTCTATGGCATGGGTGCGCTCGACATGCTGCCGAAAAAAGAACGCGAGCAAATCGAACAGCTACGACTGGTGATTCATCAGCCGAGACTGTATCACCTAAGCGAATGGACGCTGCCTGTGCAGTCATCGTATTTTAGCGGTTTGGATCACTGGCGCCAATCCTTGCGGGTATCGGCTGAGATCGCCAAAGAGCTTATCGGCGAACCGCTCAACACTATCCGGCCTCATCTCGTTACCGGCCCGAAGCAGTGCCGTTTTTGTCCCGCCATAACCCGTTGCCCTGCAATGATCGAGGAAGCCATGTCCTTAACTGGATTCGACCCAGGCAAGCTAACCACACTCGAAGTCTCTGACCCGCTGCTTGTCCACATCTATGAGCATCTGCCGGCCCTGCGTACGTTCATTAATCGCGTTGAAGCTGAGACCATGAAGCGCGCCAAAGAAACGGGGCTGCCGGGCTACAAGCTCGTGGAAGGGCGCAAGGGGAACCGATACTGGATTGACCCAGAAAAAGCAATGCAAGAGCTTGTGCTAAGCGGCCTACCGGCGTCTGAAATAGCGCCACCGACTTTGCTATCGCCTGCAAAAATCGAAGACGGTTTTTCGCTTGTCGAAGCACAAGAAAAGTTGCTGGTGAGCCTTGTCGATCAAAAGCAGGGGGAGCTCACGCTGGCGCCGGCTACCGACAAGCGGCCGGCTGCAACTATCGAGCCATTGGAATTCGACACACCGGTAGGTGAAACCATGAATCTTTTTGGAGATGTAACATGAGTGAAAAAATACCGAATCAACTACGCGTGAAACTCTCGGATGTGCGACTCGCTTTCCCAACAATCTGGGATCCCGAGCAATTCCAGGGAACGGGCGAAGCAGCCTATAGCTGCAGCTTGATCGTTCCTCGCGATTCGCCGCAACTAAAGCAAATCGAAGCTGCGATCATCTTGGCAGCGACACGCAAATGGCCGGAAAAATGGGCGAACATCTTGCGCGAAATCAAAAACAAGGACGCGTTGTGCGTTCATGATGGCGACATGAAGAGCGAGTGGGAGGGGTTCGCCGATAACTGGTACGTGAGCTGTCGCGGCACTACACGGCCCAAGATAGTCGACATCAATCCCGACAAGGAACTCACTCGCAATTCGGGCAAACCTTATGCCGGCTGCTACGTTACCGCCGTAATCGAGATTTGGGCCCAATCCAATCAGTACGGCAAGCGAATAAATGCGAGTCTGGCGGGGTTACAGTTCAAGCGCGACGGCGAAGCTTTTGCAGGCGGGCGGCCGGCTGATACATCGGAATTCGACATGGCCGAGGGCGCTGACGCAGAGTTTAATAGCGGTAGCGATTCTCTGTTCGGAGAGTGAAAATGCGATACCTGCTTGTAGTCTTGTTTGCACTGATGTTCACCCTGTTTGCTTACGCTCAAGTCAAAGGTCCGATTCCTGCATTTGAGTCGTGGCCTGCTCAAACTCCCGACGGGACGTTCGCTGGCAACCTCGAATCGCCAAACACAGCTTGCCGTAAATCTATCTCCCCCGGGGTGGGCTGGACATGTAGAGGCGGAGTCATGCCAGATGATAATCCTTTAGCCGCGTGCAAAAACGGTTTTATCGTTAGCGGCCTTCCTAGCCTAGCTGCAGGAGCTAAGATAGTCGGCCCTATCGGAGCCCCTTCATATCCTGTGTATGAGTGCTCATCCCCTCCCCAATACCCTTACCTTCTGTGCCACGTTAGTCAAGTTACAGGCACCGCCATTCCGCCTAGGCCGCTGTATTACCATGCGCACGAAAAGTACGAACGTAGCGGCGCCGGTGTTCTCATAATCGTCGCTGACAATTCTCCGCAAGCAGGCTATTGCGTCGATCAGTATGATGCGCCAGTTTTCGAAATGGATAGCCACAAGATTTACACTTGCCCCGCCGGCTGGACCATTGCCCAGGTAAGCGGCAAGTTCCTTTGTAACGGCGCGTGCCCGCCGGGAGAGCAGGTCAGCATCGACGAAATGAAGTGCAGCCCCTTCAGGCACAACCTCATCGCCGAGGATACGGATACACAGAAGCGGCTTCTGCAACGCTGGTCCAACATCGGCCAAGTCATTCAGCGTAACAAAACCGTAATGCCTTAGCAGTACGCCCCTAGCCGCCGCCATCTCCTCCCCATCTTGGCTAGGGGCGCTATTTTTTCTATGCAACGTCTTTTCCTTGACCTAGAGACCTACTCCCCTGTCAACCTCAATAAGGCGGGGGCGTACCGCTACGCTGAAGAGGCGCACATCCTTCTCATCGGCTGGGCAGCCGATGACGGGCCCGTAGGCGTCATCGATTTGCTGCAATGGCCGAAGCTACCCAAGGTGCTGCTCGACGCGTTCAGCGATCCACAAGTCGAGTTGGTATCGCATGGTGATTTCGACCGCATACTGCTGGAACGAGCGCTTAACGGGCGCTTCCTGTTTGTTAAAGAGCGCTGGCACGATACGATGGCGCGAGCCCGAGCCCATAGCCTACCTGGCGGGCTTAAAGCGCTCTGTGCGCTCTACAAGCTGCCGGAAGACCAAACCAAGCTAAGCGAGGAGCACGGGTTAATTCAGCTCTTCTGCGTTCCGCGTACCGACGTGGCTGACTTCCGGCAGCGGCCAGCGAAACGGCCGAAAGAGTGGGCCCGATTCGTGCGCTACTGCGCAATGGATGTAGAAGCAATGCGAGCGCTTTATCGCAAGCTGCCTATGTGGAATTTTCAGGGCCGCGAGCGCAAAGCCTACTGCCTCATCGAGACAATAAACGATCGAGGCTTCAAGATCGATCTAGAGCTTACCGAGAAGGCGGTCGTTCTCGCAGAATCCGAAACGCGCCGGCTTAACGCGCAAACACAAAAAGCCACCAACAACGATGTAGAAAAAGCCAGTCAACGCGATAGGCTGCTGTTACACATCTGCACAGAATACGGTGTGCCTTTGGAGAATTTACGCGCTGACACAGTCGACAAGTGGGTAAATCATCCCGACACGCCCTCGGCCTTGCGTGAAGTGCTGTCGCTGCGACAAGAAGCGTCGAAGACCAGCACAGCGAAGTATAAAGCTCTGTTGCGCAGCGTATGTTCTGACGGCCGGATACGGGGTGCGCTCGTCTTTGCGGGAGCTGGACGCACAATGCGCATGTCAGGCAAAATTTTCCAGCCACAGAACCTGCCTCGCACGCCGAAGCATTTAGCCAAGTCGATTGATCTCGCTATCGAGTGCATTAAAGATGATTCCGTTGCGCTCTTTTTCAACAACCCGCTAGAAGTGCTCGTTGCGTGCATTCGCGGGGCGTTAGTGCCAAAGCAAGGGCATAAGTTCAGTGTCGCCGACGAGGCGAATATCGAAGGCCGCGGGCTAGCCTGGCTAGCTGATGAAAAATGGAAACTGCAAGCGTTCGCTGCGGGGAAAGACCTTTACGTGCTGGGCTATGCTCGTTCATTCGACGTAAGCGTTGAGGAAGTGCTGGAAGACGAGCAGCAAGGCGGCGCTATGCGGCTGCTCGGCAAAGTGCAAGAGCTCTCGCTCGGCTATGGCGGAAGCGTCGGCGCGTTCACTAAGATGCTGCAAGTCTATCTCGCGTTTGTCAGCGGCAAAGCAAAAGATCTGTTGCTGTCGCTCGACGAAAAGCGGGTTAGAGACATAGTGCACAGGTGGCGCGAGGCGAACAGCAGTATTGTAGGGCTGTGGTACGAACTGGAGCGCGCGGCGCGCAACGCTATCCGCCACCCTGGTGTTGTTTTCCCCGCTCGGCATGTGTCTTTCCGGCGCGATGGTGGATGGTTGCGCATGCGCTTACCGAGCGGACGTTATATCTGCTATTGGAATCCTGAGGTTGAAGACGATGGGAAGCGCTCGACGCTCTGGTACTGGGGCATCGATAGCTACACGAAGCAATGGAAGCGCCTTTCTATGTGGGGCGGAAAAACTGCTGAGCAAGCGACCCAGGCTATGGCGTATGATATTTTCATAGAGAAGCTGCTCGACGCTGAAGCTGCAGGGTACCGAATTGTGCTGCCGGTGCATGACGAGGGCGTCGCTGAAGTGCCCGACGGCGACGAGTACTCATTCGAGAAACTAGGCGAGATTTTTACCCGGCCGATAGTGTGGACACCCGGCCTACCGCTCGGCTATGGAGGCTATGATGGATATCGATTCAAGAAAAAGTGAAATAGCGCGGCTGAAGCAAGAAGCGCTTATTGTCTTAGCGGCTGTATGCGCTCCGATTGCTATTGTCATACTTGCTTTGGTTATGGCGCTTCAGCATGGCTGAGCGCGAATCCGCTATCGAAGCGTACCTTGTCAAGCGCGTTGAGGAGCTTGGTGGCATTGCGTACAAGCTGGACGCGAGCAAGCGCAAGGGAAGCCCCGACAGGCTTATCGTCCTACCTGGATTTGTCGGCTTCGTAGAGGTCAAAACGGGCACCGGCGAACTGAACGAACATCAGCTACGTGAATGCGTGCGTTTGGGGCAGATGGGAGCACTTCACTACACCATTCGCAGCAAAGCGGCAGTAGATAACTTCACTGAAAGAAGACAGCATGGATAACCGAATCGAGAGTAGCAAGCTGTACCAAGCATACCTGATAATAAATGCGCGCTGCATTCTGTTCCATTCAAAGGTAAGCGCATCAGTATTCACAGGCGAAGAAATGGCCCAGCTAGCTAAAATATGGGACGCGTACAAAATAGGCTATCGAATCGAGGAAACACATCAAGCTTAGGGCCGAGGAGCGAGCTGTGGTAGAACGCTTCAAGCTGCGCCCCGTGCAGCATCCCATGGTCGACCATATCTTGGAGCGCCCACGGTGCTGCCTCTTTGCAGAAATGGGGCTTGGCAAGACTACAAGCGTACTTTATGCGCTAACCCTGCTGGAACTCCTCGGCGAGAGCACTTTACCCTGCCTAGTGCTGGGCCCCAAGTTCGTAATCGAAACGGTATGGCCTTCGGAAGTACGGGACTGGCCGGAGTTTTCACACCTGCAAGTTTCCGTTATCACCGGCACTGAAGTTCAACGGCTGAACGCCCTACGCGCTCGCAGCGATGTCTACACCATGGGCTATCACAATCTGCAATGGCTAGTCGACACGTGCAAAGGTTTCTGGCCCTTCAAAACAGTAGTCGCCGATGAGTCCGAAGCGCTCAAAGGGTTCCGGCTCAAGCAAGGCGGCAAGCGCGCGGGGAAGCTACGGGAATACGCATTCAAGAGCGCGCGCTGGATTAACCTGAGCGGCACGCCGCAAACAAACGGCCTGCACGACTTGTGGGGTCAGCTCTGGTTTTGCGACCGAGGGAAGAGGCTAGGGCACAGCTACAGCGCGTTCTACGCTAGGTGGTTCCGGCAGAACCAGTACACCAAGCGCACTGAGCCGGTCTCCGAAGCTGCAGAGCGCGAGATACCCGCCGCGATAGCGGATGTCGCGCTGAGCGTACGTACAAGGGACTGGCTCGACCTCGACAAGCCGATCGTGACCGATGTCAAAATAACGCTGCCGCAACGAGCCAGGCAGATCTACGACGATCTCGAACGGCGCATGTACACCGAGCTGCTGGCCAAGCCGCTTGAAGTCGTGACAGCAGCCGCCAAGTCACAGAAATGCTTGCAGGCCGCAGCCGGCGCGATCTACCCCGACGCCGGGTCGCGAGCGCACGAGGAAATACACGCCGAGAAGCTAGATGCGCTTGAAGAGATCATCGCTGAGACACGAGCGCCTGTCCTGGTCGCAACCAACTTTGTGTCGGACCAAACACGCATAGCAGCCCGTTTCAAATTCGCGCGCAAGCTTGATGGGCCTGAAGCTATCGAGGACTGGAACAAAGGCCGTATTAAACTGCTCATGGCGCATCCCAAGAGCGCGGGGCACGGCATCAACCTACAACACGGCGGAAACGTAATCGTTTTCTTCTCGCTGAACTGGAATCTCGGTGAATACTTGCAGACTATCGAGCGCTTGGGCCCCACACGCCAGAAACAGTCGGGCTATGATCGCCCCGTGTTCCTGTATCGCATACTCGCGCAGGGCACGCTAGACGTATCGGTAGCCCACCGGCTCGAAGGCAAGCTGGGGATTCTTGATGCGCTTATGGAGCGACTGAAGCGATGACGCCGTTGGACAGGTTTTCTCCGATGTCAATATGGATGCATTTCAAAGCCCACGGAGCGCAGCAGTTGTTTATCAACTACCAGTTCGCTTTGGACGACATTCGGGATGAATTCGCCCGGTGCGACGGGTACTATTCGCAATGAGGCTTAGGGGGTTACGCAACACACACGCAAGTTAGTCGGAGGCGTAAGCACTCCGATGGGAAAGGTAACAATAGCGGTATATGCGCTAGGCGTAACGCCAGCGCTAGCACTGAGCGCTTGGCATTGGACTGTGTGATTTCCGGATGCCAACACAAGTGGCGCGAGGTCTAGCTTAAGTTGCTTGGTCGTCGCCGGCGCAACGATAACTGCTGGCGAACTTACAGGCGTTGCTGACCCGTCAAACTTGCAGTTGAAGCTATCCGGCTGTGTCGCCGTGGCCAGATAGGGGTCAGATACCAAAAATGGGGACGCTTGAGCGGTGCAGCAGGTGAACAACGCTGTTAACAACGACGTAGTACGCATATAGTTTCCTTTTTCTCGTCAAGTCCTTTGGGAGGGCGGGTGCCCGGTACACGCAAGGAAGTAAGGGAGGTAGTGTTACCCCCCTGCGTGGTGTGTGCTCCCTCTCCCGCCCTCCCAAAGGACTCTCATCCATTCGAGTATAGCAACCCTATCCGGCGCCCAGCAGGTCGCCGGATAGGGCACAGGTATGAAGCAGTTCGAAGCAGTTCAGTCACACAGGCGGGGTGACTTCAGCGGTAAAGATGGCCTCGATCGCCGCTTTGATTTCGGCAAGCTCTTCAGGCGTTGCACCGCCCGCCCCGCTAGCCTCCAGCTCTGCAATTCGCGCCAACAGCTCGTCGAGCTTCGCCTGTACTTCCGCCTTTTCCGCTGCTACTGCATCCAGTACTTCTTGCTTGGTGCTCATAAGTTGCTCCTTGAGTTGAGCGACCCCCCGCCAGATGTCGCGGAGGAGCGCTATAGATGTGCTGTCATGCTTCAGAGTTACCTCGATATGGATACCCATTACATAGCTAACTCCTCATCAGTTGTTGAACAGCTTACGCAGGCTCCGATCCATGTACCAGAAGCCCACGATGCTGGAGCATACAGCTTTTTCCTCGGGGCCGAACGTCGCCTGAATCGCCTCCAGCACATTGGCACCGCTCTGGACGGACATAACGATACCGGAAACAATGACCGCCGGCCAGAGAACCAGCACCCATTGGAAGGCTATCCACGGGCGAATGAGCGCGTTCAGCCCATCGATCCACTTTACCCCGGTTTGTGTTGCAGCAGCTTTAACGCCCTCCACGAGCGCGGCCAGCTCTTCGCTGTTGAGCTGCTGCGCACCATGCAACTCCTCGCTGTTGAGCTGCTGCGCGCCGTGCAACACCTTCAATTCGGCGCGTGCCTTGTCTGCTTCGAGATTGGTGGCGATCAACGCTAGCTCGTGCTTGCGCTCGTCTTTGAGATCAAGCCACTTGATCAATTCCGGTACAAGACGGAACAGCCCACCGAACAGCGAACCGAGTAGAGTTTCGAGCATCGATTACGCCTTTAGCCAGATGATGCCGAGTAGCACAAGCGTAGGCACAGCGATTAAGCTGACGAGTTGCAGAATGAATATCCAGTTAAGTAGCTTGTGTGGTGGTACGTCTAGCGGTTTCATACGCTCTAGCCTTTTATCCACATTATGCCAAGCAGTACAAGCGAAGGTATGGTGATAAAGTAGCCTACAACCTGTAGAGCGAATACCCAAGTCAGCAATCTACGCGCAGACGGCGTTTCTAACTCCTCCAGCTTCACGGCATCCGCTCTGCCTTCAACTTCTCGATAGCGATTTTATCCACTATGCCTTGCTCGTTAAGCCGACGGGCTTCATTGCGAAGTTCATCGATCTGCTTTTCTAGCACGCTAAGCTGAAGGCGCATCAGATTGTCTGTGTTGCTCAGGTTGACCCACGCTACCGTCGCGCTGACTGCAGTGCTGACAATGCTTACAAGTATGATAAGCATGTCGCGCACAGTCAGCGCTACCTGCGCTTTATCCAGCAAATGCAGTGACTGCGTCTCTTCTGGCACCGTGGCTAATCCTTTGTCATGTTAGAACGTTTATGGCCTTGTGGTTCAAGATCTGCACTCTGGATGCGGCTATAAACGTATCAGTCGGATGATTGTCGGTGCGGATGTAGATCTGATTTACTGCTGCCGTGTTCGCCCAATGCACTGTTGTTTTCGAATGCATCTGTGATGTAGCTGCGGCCCCAGTGTGCTCAAAAGTGAATACTTCAAATGATTTATTTTTGTCTGTGTCAGCATAAAAAGGTATCAGGATTTTTCCGTAAGTAAAATAATTTGCTGGCGCGCTATTGCCTACAACATCAGTGATCGGGCTGTTAACCCCCTGGGATGAGTTTGTCGTATGGCTATTTACGTGATATTCCTCAAAATAGTTTGTGAGAGTGGTATCGTTGTTCAAGAAAATAGCCATACCGTCTGTTGTAACCGCGGCACTTGAACGTAGCGCAAATAGTACTTCAAGGGTTATTCCATCAGCAGCAATGGCGCCCGAGTCGAACGCTGCACTTCCGGAGTTGGTAGTGTCAAAAATGGAGACGGGAGCTATTATAGAGAGTGGAGTACCGCCTGCCGACGCTGCCGCCCATTTGATCCCTGTGGCTTGCGCAGAATCCGCAGTGAGTACGTGCCCGTCCGTACCCACAGCTAATTTGGACGCGGTGTTGCCCCCGGTAGCAGCAGCAAGATCGCCCTTGGTGTCCCAGATCACATCAGTTGCAACACCGCCCGTTCCAAAAGGCCCCGTCACGTTGCCAGCACTGTCTTTGATGTACAGCCCATCCGACTTTACGAAAGCTGCCCAGTAGCCGGAATCTGGCGACGCGGGATTGGATGCCTGTTGCGCTAAGCGTATCGCATTGATGACTGCAGTCGTGCTGATTCTACTCATAGATCAAGTCCCCCGCGTCATCGAACATCAGGTTCTCGTCATCATCCACGAGAAGAAAAACCTGTGGCGCTATGGCCGTGACTAATTCGGCAGCCGTCAAATGATACCGCTCAGTCGAGCTACCACCCTGCAACCCGCTCAAATCATTGTGCACAAGCACCGGGTTTTGCACGCTGTCCAGTTCATCCGCCGTCAAGTGGTAACGCTCGCTTGCCGTGCCGCCTTGTATGCTCTGCAGATCGTTATGCAACCGCGTTTCAATGTCCGTGATGTTCGAACCGGAAAAATCGATCGCGTTCGACCATTTCACAAGCGCGTCAAAGAACGTCTTCATCCAGCGATCGAACACGTTATTCTGTGCAACCGGCGGAGGGGGTTCCTTGCGGAAAATGCTCATTGCTGCGCTGCTCCCGCTGCCGTGACTGGCGCCACACCTCGGGTAACGAAACGACCGAGCTGCCGTGCGAACTCAGGTCGCCGCGCAATGAGCAATTCAAGCATCTTCTGGGACAGCGGGTTGTACAACGCCTGCCCGCCCGTGTAGAGTCCCGCAGCGACTGCTGCTGCTGTCACAGGCTCGGCGTAAGCTGCCGCGCCTAGACCGCCTGACATGAGCCCCCGCGGTACGGTGCCGCTGTCCGCTACACTCTGTCGCAAGATTGCGCCTGCGTCCGCGATGTCCTCACCAAGAGCTTTGTTCCGCGCGAATTGACGCTTTACTCCAGCCCCGCCCGAGGTGGGCGATAGCGCCCGAACCGCGCTCATGTATTGCGCCGGCGACATAACGCCCTCTTCCGCGCCGACGCTGGACGCCCCTTTTTCGAAACGCAGCAATTCGGCGTAAGCCTTTCGCACGTTCGCGAATTCTTTGCCAATTGCTGGCCCGCTACTGCGCGCCATGGCGTCGTTCACAATCTCACGCGCTTGAACTAGCGCTGCGCCTAGCAATCTTTGATCAGCGTCAGGGCTACTCATATAGCTGCTTGCGAGCCTACGCAGCTCGGATTGTGCCGTACTGAGCGTTTCACCTGACATACGGCCGCCACCTGTCAGCCTAGACAAGAACCTGTCGCTTATGATGCTGTCGAACTGCGCAGCCCTGTCAGGTGGCATGCTTTGCGCTAGATTACGCAACGCCCCCAGCTCGGTTGCCAACTGGGCATCCATAGCTAGATGCATCCTGCCTACTGTACGATCCCACGCATCATCAACCGTCTTTCCGACTCGTGCAACGAGCTCGCGCCCGGCCTTGAAACCTTTCGGGACTTCTTCGCCTAGGGGCTTCAGTACCCGATTCGCAATCGCGATGTTGTACCCTTCTTTGCTGGCCTGTTGCCCTTGCTTAACCGCGGTGCCGTACAGCGGAATGCTAGTCGACGCATCTTCAAGCATCGCCAAAGCCTTGCCGGCTGTGCTCTCGTTACCAAGCATTCTGCCGGGTGTAAGGGGCACGCCTTCTTCGATAAGCGTTTGCACTTTCGGGCTACTGGCCCCGCCAATGAGCGAGCCGAGCGCGCGACCCGCTGCGCCGCCCGCCGCCCCTTTTGCGCCTTGCCAAAGCTTCTGACTCCCGTAGCTTTGCTGCTCATCAAGCGCCGGCTCGCTCAGCATACCGATACCGCCCCCCGCTACCGCAGCCCTGGGTAACGTAGCGAAAAGCCCACCAGGCAAGAACAGGCTGGGCAGTGCCGAGCCGACCGCGCGCGCTACGTCGACGCCTGACTGCCCGGCGGCCCGCCGCGCAGCCTGATAGCCTAGCTCTTGTTCGCGCAGGGCCTTGTCAAGCGTGGAGACATCTTCGGGACTATCGAAAATGTGAGAGCGCGCTTGAGCTGCCGAAGCGATCGCGGACTTCACTCCCTGAAACATTCTGCCGGGTATCGAAGTCTCTAACTGGTCGAGCATGAATTGCCCAAGGGAAGGTTTCGCCGGCTCAGGCGTTTCCGTCGCCACCGGTGAGGCTTGCGCTATCTGTGCTTGCGGCTGCCATTGCTGCTCAGCCGCTGCTGTCAGCTCTTCCGGGGTGGCGTCGTCGGGGCCTTCCACGCGTAGGATGCTGCCGTCCGGTGCTTCGATTCGAAATATCGCCATAGCCCTACCCTCTCAGCCCGAAAGCCGCCGCAACGTTCGGCTTGGTCGGGCCCGCTGGCTCTTTGCCCAAAACCTTGAACGCTTGCTTAGGTGCGGCAACCGGTGCTGCTGGAGCTTTTCCGCCTGTCATCCGCGCAATCTCTGAACGCA
>Ga0180063_1000047_pt1 | contig 27955 bp, 49 predicted proteins | sample EasRivT47_16_10D_FD_121776 | JGI IMG/M metagenome (GOLD analysis project Ga0180063, IMG submission 121776) | Soil microbial communities from meander-bound floodplain in the East River, Colorado, USA - East River metaG ERMLIBT47_16_10D | ecosystem: Environmental > Terrestrial > Soil > Floodplain ...
CAAGGCTATGCTCTAACTCGCCCAACGTCTCAGACAAAGTACCAAGCAGTTTCTCACTTACCTTGCCCGATGTAGCTGCCAACTGCACAGCATTGCCCGTAGCCGTACCCATAGACCCGCCGATAGGCGCGGCCTTGCCAGCCATCAACTCAGCATGTTCGGCAAATTCACGCATGATCTGGCGTACAGATGTGATAGCCTCTTCTGGTGTTTTGGCCTGCCCCATAGCATCTATGACCCTGGCCGGTAGCGCCTGGTCTGCATCGCTCAATACGGTCATTAGCTCATCGGGCGCATGTCGCCAGGCATCAACAGTTATCTCGCCAGCATTGGCTAATTTGTCAATCTCACCAGCATCTTTCCATATAAGATCACGCACCACAGACCTAAGTTCTTGTGGGAAATCATTACCCAACTCTTTGAGGGCATCGGGCCAATACAGCTTAAGCGCGTCCATCTGGGCCTGTTCAGCCACTCGCCTGGCTGTGAACTTCTCTCCCTTTTGGGCCAATCCAGCAAGTCCAAAGGACGTTTGGGCCTGACCAATACCGCGCTCCGCACCAGCGACGTGGAAGCCTAATTTCTCCTCAAGGTGGGCCATAGGCTTTAATGGGTTGTAGCCAAACATAATGGCCTTGCCGTTGTTGTCATAGACGTTGCGAACTGCGTAGCCTGGGTTGAGGCCAAAGTACATCTTGCCCATAAAATCCTTGACAGGCTTTGACCATCCAGCTACTTGCTTGGCTCCCTTTTGTATGGCTTGCTTCTCAAAGGTTTCGGGGATGAGTTTGTCCAGCACCTTAACGGTGTGGTCATAGATCATGTGTACCACTGTCTCCGGTGGTAACTCATCTACCTTACCCATCTTTAGGATGTCGGTAATAGCGCCCATCTCTCCATTAGGCTTTTCCATCATAGAGCGCAGAACAACGCCGGTGCGCCTGCCCATGACACTCTGGGGTATGTTGCCAAAACCCATGCGCTTAAGCGCGGCGGCCGCCTTCGTTGCAATGTCTATGTCTGCGTTGGCTGTCTCTGCCCACATACTTGCCACATCCTGAAATTTGGCCGCTGTCAGCTTGGATACTTCTGCCGTGAACTCAGGCGTACCCTGCTTAAGTCCCATCTCCGCTACTTCCACCAATGCGCTTTTGTGCGTGATGCCAGCGGCGATGTCCACTACCTGGGCAACGCGCTCGCCCTGGCGGTGTATATTAGATGAAGCAAGTCGTGGGTTTATAAAGGCAGCGGCCTTATCTAGCAGCGTCTCAGCTTCTTTAATTTGCCCGCCCCTGGTAGACAACTCGGCCAATCCCTTGAATACATCCTCAACGGGAACCATACCCTTAGCTGCTGTTAGCCAGGGAGTTTTATACATAGTTTCGGCTCCCTGAAATTGCATAGCGTACCTGACCGGCTTGCCAGCCATCGTCACAGCATCAACCAGGTTTAGCGGGTCAAAGACAATTTGACCAATAGCCTCTTTGTACCACGTCCCATGCCGTGCGTTCAGGATTTCGGTGTTCTCTGGTGTCAACTGACCGGCCTTAGCCAACTCATACGCTTCTTTGTATGCGCCCTTGACCGCTTCTTGGCCAGAGTAGAAAACGCTAAGGGCCTGGTCATAAGCCAGTTCTTTTAGCGGGTCGCCTGGGGTTATATCAAGTTCCTGTCTGATGTTAGTCCCATTGTCCATGTAGGGCTTGCCTGCGGCCCGTTCAACCATCTCAGCGCCGACGTTAGCAACCTCACCCAACAGTAGAGTAGATGACCCCAATAACTTTGCGCCTTCCCCAAGAGCCGTTAGCACCTTGCCGGGGGCTTCTACACCCGGTAGTGGCTGCCACTGGCCTATGTTATAAAGTATGTCGCTGACCCCCTTGATGGGTACATACTTGCCCTTGCCCCCCTCAGACACGCTCTTAACGGCATCCTGGGCCATCTCCTGGCCCTGAGCGAAATGGCCTTGTATCTTACCAGCGATCATGCCAAGGTTGGTTTTCCAGCCTGGCTCCGGCATATCTACGGGCTTGCCGATCTGGTACTCATTCGGCTCCCCACCCTGCGGCAACACCTTGTCACTTATATGAATAGCCTCTCCCGTAGGCTTGCCGCCTTTGTATGGCTTGTTCTGAAACGCTGGCGATATAGCGCTAAGGTAGGTGGTAGTTCTCTGGGGATGCTGGCCGATAGCCCAATCCTCTGGCTTGGCATTAGCCTGCTGTACCTTCTTTGGTAAGTAGGCCAATACAGACTGGTAGTTAATACCTTGCGTTCCTGTGGGGGGTCTAGGGGGTGCAGACGGTTGCTGTTGGTTGACCATACCAGGCCGGGAGGCTGGTGGTCTGGGGGGTGGGGGAGATGATAGAGGTGGTGGCGAGGATGGGGGGGATGGCGGGCGTGGAAGCCTGCGCTGTTGCCTTATTCTGTTGACCTCATTAACGTCAATTACCACGTTGCCTCTTTACCTTCCGTCGCTTGGTGCGGCCCACAATTTTGGCCGCTATTCTGTCAGCTTCCTTACCACTACGCCCGCTTTCGATCAGTTTTCTTACGTTTACTTTTCTGTTTTTTCTTCCCGGTTTTAGCATTATCTAAAGCCGCCGCCACCGCCTGGTCTTTTGGGTGGCCCCCTCCTATCATCTCGGATATATTTGCAGATATGACAGCCTTTGACTTCCCTTTTTTAAGCGGCATCCTCTATACCCCAATCTGTAAGACTAACTCGCCTATACCCCCCCTCAACACACTCAACATGCCATGTAGGATTAGCCACCAGGGGTAAACAACCATCCGCTACAGGAGGTAGACAGCTATCCTCAATTAGCAACGTGACAACCTTACCAAAGGGATCGTTTTCATTCTCATGCCATACATATCTTACCCGGCTGGTGACTGGCAAATGTAGAGCCTCGGCCAATGACTTAAGGGATACTCTTACTCTGACAACGTTCATTAGAATTTAATGTCTCCAATAAAGATATGGTCTAAATAGACTTCTATAGCCCTATCCTCAGATGGGATAGGCCGCTTGACAATTGGCACAATACCAACCTCTTTACCATCTACTACTATACGGAGAAATGTGCCTCCCTCTACGGGCGGTGGGGGTGGGGGTGGTGCAGACCCTTTGCGAACAAGCTGGAATACGGGGTTGACTGTCAGGTGGTCAGTACCACCAAACCAACCTAGCCCCTTAGCACAATCAGCGAACTTTGGCTCCGGTAGGTGTGTGGGGCAGAGAGGCCAAATAACGCCTACACCCTGCTTATCCACATATACCATCCCGCCGCTATAGCCAAAACCCACATCTCCGTTAGCGTTGGTAAAACCAGCTACGCCTTTTCCAGAGGTATAGTCAGGCACGACAGACACATTGCCGGGCAAAGCAGGAGCGCCGGGCCAGGAGTGTACAACCAAGACACCCTCTGCTGAAAAACCCCCCTGGTCAGTGAATTTGGGTATAAACACAGCCGCGCCTGTGCGTAGATAGAAGCCAACGCAGCGCCATGCCAGCGCACCGGCAGGGGCTATATCCCATCCCTGAGACGCATCCACGCGGGCATTACACCAGACATTCAACTCATTCATATTGGTGATACGAGGCACAAGTGCGAATGATGGGTCATTATCCCCGCGTAAATCATTTACAAAAGGCACATCACCTATCATCTGAGTGGCTATTTCTACTACACCATAGCCGCCAATATCTGCAACAAAACTCTCTTCCATTTTCTCCTCCTTAAAATTCGCCCCCCTGCGGGCCTACTGTTACATTGAATATGGGCCATACGGTTGGGGGTGGTATGTACTGGAGGGTGGGTTTCGGCACTTCTACCACTTTAGGTGGGCCACCCATCAACCGTTGGAATGGTTCACGGCGGGTTTCAATTGCCTTCTTGTATGAGCCAGTCAAATCCTTGAAGTCCATGTTATAATTGTCCTACGTTGCGTCTCACTAGACCCCTTCTCATAAACTGCTCACCAGAATGGATACCCCGGCGCTGCCCGATCAACCCACTAAGGGGAGGGCCACCACCATAAATCGGATTAGTCATATTTTCGGCCAGTGTCAGGAATTGGCCTAGCTCCTGTGGCTTGCCTGCTGCCTCTGCCTCCAGGGTCTTTAGCCGCGCTGCCGCCTGTTGCTGTTGTGAGCGTGTGCCACCCATACCACCCGCAGCAGTGTTGAGATAGTCTTTCATCCAGCCAAGGCTACTGGGCGATTGCCCCATCCCGGTCTTAGCAAACTGTGGTAGGTTGCTGGTCAAAGAGCCAAAGTCCATTGACTTTGCCGCTGCCAACAAACTATCTCTAAGATTATCCTGATTAAACCCCTCCTGCGGCTGGCCCGTGTCAACCTTTTCAGCCAGCGCATAGCGCCGGAATAACATGGGGTTAGCCCGCGCCAGGTACATCATTGTCTCTCGTTTTGTCTCTGGATCGAGGTATTGGAGCATGTTGTTCGTAACATATTGCCCCATAAAATCGGCCTGGCTTGTTCCTGTGGGTTTGCCATAGATTTTGGCTATACCAATATCCTCCAGGCTCTTTGGGTTTTGGCCCGCAGCGTTCCAGGAGGGAAGTTGGTTTGTCCAATTCTTTAGCGCCCCCAACATCTTCTTGGTCGCCAGGAATTTTAAGTCACTACCGCCCCCTTCGCCCACATACTGGCTTGCGCCGCCAATCATCCTGCGGGTTTCATCTGTAATGCCGCCCGTATTAACGTAGTCAAAGGCGATGCGCTGTAGTGTATCTCGTAACTGAGAAAGCGCCTGCCCTGAGAAATTGGAGCCTTCCCCACCTGCTTTAATGCTATTGGTGTACGCGATTGCTTTTTCTGGGTCTTGCTGTAGTAGCCGGAGCCAGCCCTGCAACGCACCCATAGACGAGTCTACTTCACCCTGTCCCTTGTATCTTGCCATAATTAAATCCCCCTAGCTTGTTTAGGCCACCACCAGGGTTGGGGCTTTTCTGCATAACCACCGCCCCCGCCGTAGCCACCACCACCACCATAGCCGCCGTAGCCTCCACCACCATAGCCTCCACCACTAGACAACCCACCACCCCACATATCGAGGGGAGATAGTTGTTCTTCGTAAGCTGGTGCGGTCATAGGCCCTGATGCAGCGCCAGCCCCGCCGGGTTGACCCCCATCAAGGTAGGATAGGGCTGTACCTAAATTCTCTGCTCTGCTACCTGGGCCTTCCCAGGGCCATATACCATTCTGTTGCTTGTATGATTGCGCCCACTTGTAACCTTCCTCACGTGTGGCAAAACCCAAGTTGTTCCAGGGAACGTTAAGCGCCTCTATGTCCATTGTACCCATCTGCGTCTGGAATGGTCGTGGTAAATCTCCCTGCTTAAACTCACCAGCAATACCCCCCAACCTGGCCGCCTCAGCTTGTCCCTGCTGTGTTACTTCTGGTATTGCTTCTACTCGCTTAAATGGCTGCCTTGGTGTGCCTCCTAATGTTGATGGATTCGGCACCATCCCTATTTGCCATGTGGGTTGTGATTGTGGGGGTGGTGCGGGTGGTGTATAGTATTTGTCCAGTGGTTGTAGGCTTGTGGGGCCACCCCTATCCGCAGGGGTTTGGGGTTGAAATGGCGTGTACCTACCCCTATCAGCCGGAGGTGTGACCTGTGCCGTTGGCTGACCCGCTGGCATAGACGATATTGGGGGAGCGCCCCCCACTCCCTGTGTAGCAGCCTGTGGAAGCCACTGTAATAACCTGGCCCCCTGCGAGTAGGGGTCATTTTGCGTCTGTGGTGCAGATATAGGCATACCAGGCACACCAGACCCACTTATACCTTGCGTAGCTGCCTGCGGAATACCCTGTAAAAATCTTGCTCCTTGTGAATACGGGTCATTTTGCATCTGTGTTTGTGGTACAGGTGCGAGTGGGCCTAACCCACTAATGCCCTGTGTAGCAGCCTGACCCACCCCATAAATAGCACTTAGGGCCTGGTTATAGAGATTCTGCCCCCCACTTAAATCTAATGGTGTTGCCGCCGACTTAAGACCACCCCTGCCGGGTTGGGGTTGAAGAGGCGGTTGGGGGGGTTGTTGCAACAGGGGCGATGCTCTACCGCCTTTAGGCATACCAATCATTGTCTCAGGCTGTACCCCAATTGGGCCTATGCCCGGTGGCTCTGTTGGTAAGGTGGCCGGTGCAGCAAAACCGCCTGGGGCCTGCGGTTGTGCCGGTGCTTCTTCACCACCACCAAATAATTTACTGAACGCAGCGCCCACGTCATCATAAAGTTCCTGCCCGAAATTCTTATTAGTGGCCCTCTGCTGCTGGTCTATTCGCTGCCGAATATTGGCATCATCCACCAGCCGTTGCTGCTCACTAATAGGCGGGCGCGGGCCGTACTTCTTTTCTAGTGGCTTGGCTACAGGCTTGGGAGGGGCCGCTGCTTTCTTAACAGGGGGTGTTACCTTCTTCTTGGGTTTTTGTGTCCATAGGGTATCGTCTACTGCCATTATATATTTCCCCTTCCCTGGGGCATGAACGTTGTCCCAAAGGGCCTACGTCTACCTTGTGGGGTTAGCGTACTAGGAGTCTCCCATGATGTGCCTGGTGGAAATTGTCTTTTCCAATCAAATCCCCCCGGTACTGGCCCATTACCCGTATTCATGGCCGCGCCTGCCCTTAGTAAACTAGATTCTTCTTGTAAAGCTGCCATGCGTTCTGCCAAGCGCGATGCGCTATTCTGTAGGTCTAGGCTCTGTTTTGTTTTGTCTGGGCTACCTACTGCCGCATTAAGCCTAGCTGCTTCCGTAAATCTTGACCTGTAATCCCTACTCTCCTTTATTCGTTTTAACAAGTCTAACATCATCCTGGTCTGTAGGGGTACAGCATTTGGTGGTGCTGGTATCTTCCACCTATCGGATTGTAGGGGTAGTTGTGGCTGAGGCATTACATACCTCCCATCGGGCCGCCTGTCATCATTTCACTAATGCCTGGCGCTTGTTCTGGGTTTTGTGGCCCACCGCCAGGGGGTTCGTTGCCCATCGTGTTTTGTGGTACACCCATGCCCATCCCCGGAATTGTCTCACCCCCGCCTGGGGGGGTAGCCATGGTCTTGCCAATAGCCTGTTGTAGTTGGGCCTCTACGATAGGCAGGGCTGAACTGTTGTTCTCTCGCAGCACGTCAATGATTGCCAGCAGCTTAACCAGCGGGTCACGTTGAGCCTCTTCATCCAGCTTGCGGGCCATCTCCTCTTCTGGCTGGTTAATGCCAAAGAAGTTTTCAAGGATGTATTGAATGGATACGGGGCTATTCGGGATGCTCGCCAATTGTGCGCCGATCATAGCCATACGTGGCTCATCGCTGGTCTTGGGCTTAATAGTTGTGTTGACTACCAGGCCAAGAGTCTCACTACCAGACAGCATAGCAGACGCATATCTATTCTTGACCTGTAGGAGAACTGCCAAATGTAGGTCATTGCTGAACACCCGCATTAGACCAAATATCAAGTCAGACACCGTACTCATAGCCAACTCAAGCAAGTCTTTAGGGGTGTCAGAGCGTAGCACATCGGCGCTTCTAATCTGCTGCAAAGCGAAGCCAGAGAGACGCGCGCTTACCTCCCCAAACATAATGTCTGAGAAAGTAGCCTGCTGCATTGATCCCTCAATCTCCATTAACTCTTTAGTGACATCGGGTGGCTGGCCCTCCCATCGTGGAAACTTGATGTCGCCACCAGGTAGGTGAGGTATGTTGCCCCATGTGGCTGTGACGTTTAGCGGTGTGTCGCCGGTTGTGTAGGGAACCATGTTGGTGTACATATCAATCTGGCGATGCTGGCGAGACTTCAAATATTCCCATATCTCGTTAGCCTGTAACATACCAAATATAAAGGGAATACTCCGATAGGTTGGGTCATCAGAGTTGTTATGCACATACTCCGCAATGACAAAGGGGATAGATGGGTACTGGGTTGCTTGTGGTGGAATAATAAACCAGTCCCTAAAGCTAATGGCATAGTAGACCACACCATTAGCATCTTGCCCCCACCACTCGATATAATCACTCTCAGTCTTGTCAAGTTCGTCGGCAGGGATATTTTTTTGTATCTCGGACACATCGGCCTGGCCTTCCCACTCGTCTATGACCTCTGCCGCTGTGCGTCGTTGGGCATAAAATATATCGGTGAATGGGCGGCCATACTTACCCTTGCCCATTGGGTACAATTTAGCGATGTCTATAACTTCCAGGTAGATAGGGAACGTGTTCGAGTCGTGATGCTGAATAGCCCAGGGCTGGCCCTGCGGGTCATCAGGGTTTTCTATTACCTGTTTTTCTATCTGAGGTGGGGTAGATGTCCAGTACAGCCTTATGCCCGCTGCACCGTCTTTTACGCAGCGATTGACCACTTCTTTGAACAAGTGCAACTGCTGGCGACGAGAGTTTAACTGCCATACACCAGTCAAGAACAACTCAGCCCGGCTAGGGATGGTGCTTTTAATCTCGCCAGGATGGACACATTTGTACACGGGGGGATAGCCACCTAGCACCGCCCCCATGACATTGATGGTGTTGTGGGGCCGGTTGCATATTTCCTGGTACTCAGCGGCAATCTGTCTACGCAGGCCAGCAATAGCCCCACCCATAAAGTTGCTTTTACGCTCTCGCTTCATGGTGTATAGCTCATTGCACAGCAGCACAAGCTGGTTACGTTGTCGGTACATTCCCTCTGCTCTTTGGTAGCGGGCTTTGAAATCTGAAATGTCTTTGGGGGGTATCATACTTTACCACCTTTGAACCATGAACGCTGGTCAAATTGCCGTTGTCGTTTTGGCGCTGATTGCTGAAACATCCAGGGTAATCCTTGCAAGATATTACCCGCCTTATTAGGTTGCTTGTGGGTGAACGGTGTGATTAGCGTCTGCACCATCTTGTCATTAAGCAGCCGGTCAATAGCGGGCTGTAAGTAGTTCACTAACTGGGCCAAAGTGGACACCTGGTCGTCGTGGGTTGCGTGGGGCCACTTGCCTAGCTCATCCAAGAAATCTTTTTCCCACTCTGGGGGTGTAGTCATATTAGAGTAGAGTAGGAAGATTGCCCCTCTTGCACCCAGAGCCAGTGCATTTTTTACCCGTATGTCCATGACACCCTCTGGCTTATGTCCATGCAAGATATGCCGCCATAGGCGCATGTCATTCTTGATGTTTCTAAAGGCCACGTTTTGGATTGCCACTATCTCAATAAGCATCTCATAGAGTATAGTATCCTTGACCGCTGTTTCTATTAGCTCCTCACCCGTAGCGGGCCAGTCTTTTTTCCACCGCTTTACCTCCTCGATGACTAGCATCACAGGGGGTATGCTGGCAGATTTAATGTAGGCCAGGGCAACACCATCTGTTATCTCGTCTAGCTTGATGTTAGGTTTGTATAGGGTTGCCTTAATCCGTACTGCCCAGTCTGCCCGTTCTTTCTCTGACCAGGCAAGGTCATAGCTGCCAATACGTTTCATAGCCTCTGGTTGCAGGGCCGCCAAGATAGGCGCTGTGATACCCCTAAACCAATCGCGCTTGAATTTCTCACCCTCTGGCGCTGATGGGTTGCCCTGGTACATCGTTTCAAACTCATGGCGCATGAGCAACTTTTGGTTGATATAGAAGGTTCTAGGGTATCGCTCAGGCCATAGTGGAGCATCCTTGTGCCTGCCTAACGGGTCAGGGAAGGCTGTCTTGGGGATGTTCTCTATAGCCCGCTGAAACTCCATCTCGGTCTGCTCGTCTTTGCGATAGTCCTCTGGCAAGCCATAACTCAAAGCGGGCATGTGCAGCCACCGCCACTGGTCACTCTCTTCCGAGGCCATAATGCGCCCCATCAAGTCGTCCTCGTTCCACCTGGTCATAATAAGAATGACGCGCAGATCAGCCGTACCGCGTGTACGCACTGATTTAACATACTCCATCCAAACTTTGTTTCGCCAGGTATCAGATGCCGCCTGCTCCTCTGTCTTAATCGGGTCATCCATAATGATGAGCCAAGCGCCATAGCCGGTGATACCACCCATGATACCACTGGCTATAACGCTCTCGCGCATGTCGTTCACGGCCCATTTTGCCAAACCATGCTTGCGAGGATTCAAAACCACACCAGGAAATACCAGGGGCCAGCGCGGGTTGTTGTCTATGGTGTCCCTGTTCTGGCCGCTGAATGTCTCTGCCAGGTCATCAGAGTGACAAACAATCATCGCTTTGCGCTTGGGGTCGCGCCCTATACACCAGGCAGGAAAGTTGCCCGTTACTGTCTCGCTCTTGCCATGCTGTGGTGGGAAGGTGATGCCAAGCCGGTAGAAATCGCCGCGCTCCAACGCCTGTAGTTCGTCTATTAGCTTGCAAACATGGTGTGGAGTTGAATAGGATGGGTTAATGAACGTGTAGTAGTCTTTGTAGTAATTTCTGGCTAAAGCAGCGTGGGACGCTAGTTGTAATTCCTCTACTTCGTGTTCATTTAGTCTTAGCATCAAACTAACCTAATCCAACACATCTTATCTCCACTAACATCTACATCACACCATAATTCATTTAAGTTTCGCAATTTAATTATGACTTTTTCACCAGCCGACAAAGGAAAACCATCTGTTGGGTGTACCGTACCCGATACGTTACCTACCCACAACACACCCGTATTACTGGGGTGTGCCTTTATTGCGAATATCACGCCGCCCTCCGATGGAGCCTGTCTAGGAGATAGGGCGGTTGGTATAGTTAGCTGTCCGCTATGCAATTTTAATAACTCCTGCGGCATCAAAGACGATAAGCCATTCATCATCCCAATCGCCGCTTCTGCTAATCGTCAAGCGCCTAAGACCGAAACGTAGGGCCAAGTTACCAAGCCACTGTCTAAATGCTCTCATGTTGGGTCAATCCCTATGACTGGTTGTGCGTTGTATGAGGTAGTAACTGCCGCTGTCCACGCAGCGGTGGTATCATCTTCTTTATTGACAGTCAGTGTTGCACCAGAGATTAGTACTTTGTTACGTAAAAACCTCAACGCATTTAACATTGATCTGGCTGCCTCTCCGGTTACGGCTGTCCAGTCTCGTTTTAGCAAGGCATCAGCAATGGCATTATTGCCCGCTGTGCTAAGAACAGCCTCCCCCTCGCCAATCGCTCCGTAAACATAATTGCTATCTAGCACCGTTGCCCCTGTATACTGAACCATTGCAAAATAACTGTAAGCGGTTAAATCAGCCGTTGATAAGATACGAGTATAAGTACCGACATTGTTAATTTCAACGGTTGCAACCTGTGTGCCATCCCAGACGGTTGCATCAATGCCAGTTGATTTATCCTGTTGAGTAAGGAAGAAGCTAAGTTCAGCCAATGTAAGGGCGGTAGCGGGCTGACCGCTACTTTTGGTAAACGTTGCAGAGACAGTTAAATTAGCCATCTCCCCACGCTGCTTTCGCTTTTGTGTTGATGCGATTCATGAGTGCAATTAGCCCGTTAATTTCAGCGGTGGTTAAATGCGACACAAGATGACCACTTCGCACCAATATAGAACCATCGGTGCGCTCTACCTGAACGTTATACCATGCGTCCATTGCACCAACGGTGGGGCGAAATAAAACCACTTCAATATCTCTTACACCCACGTCTGTTACGGTTGATACAGCCGGAAAAATATCATCTGCCATTATGCTATAGTCCCCACTGGAATATAAACAAACGAACCATTTACACTCACTCGGATAAAATGCGTCGTCGTCAGCGTCTTTGCCCCTACCGCCTCAATCGGGTTGCCGGTTGCCACTGTGCCGTTGAACTCGATAAACTCTTCTGACAAATCAAGCTGCTCTAAAAATAGCGTTGGAGCTACGGCGGTGGCCGAGGGCTGTGTGATTTTGACCCTATCGCCAAATTGATGTAATCCCAGTCCGGTCCGAATGGAGTAATTAGTTGCACCCTGGGTTATGCTGGGAATAAACAAACCATATACCGTATTAAATGTACCGCCGGATAGACTGTTCGTCCCCCTGAATAAAAACGCATTGGTGACGGTTGTCGTTGTTGCTGCGCCCGTCTCTATTTGAGATTCTACTCCAACAAATGTAGTAATTGCTCCGGCTACGGATGTGTTTATTTTTGCTGAGTAGAGACCGGAGTATAACGCAGAAACTGTACCTGATGCGGTCATGGTAACTTCGTTGTAAACTCCGACGGCCAGCGAGGTTGTTCCTGTATTGGCGATAGCCACACCGGACCTGACACCAAATGTTTCCAGGCTGTCACCTGTCCCCAATGCTCGTATATCAATATATTGACCATAATTCCTATTTGTGCCCGCTCCCAGAGTATAATCAATATCCGCATAAATTGTCCGTGCGCTTATTCCGGCGACTGACCTGGCATCCACCATATGAAGTTTATAAGCGATGTTAGGAACTGTATTAATACCTACAACGGCATTTGTGGTGTCAACTACCAAAACGTCATTTTTTACCCCATCCTGTTCTACAAAAAGAGCCGCCGTCGAATTGACGTTTATTTTCTGCGCCGCCGTGAATACATTGGCGACTTCCAGCCCTGCTATAGTTGCATTAGCATTAGGGGGTGTCAGCACCCGCGTTGTGCCAGTCGTGAAGCCACCCAACTCAAATCTAAGCTGTTTGGTGGGATCAGTTGCATCCTTTACGATAGATACAATATCTACGAAAGGAGGTAAGATAGGCGGGGCTTTAGTTATCAGTATGGTCATTAGATTGTGGGCCACATAGTATACACACAGGGGAACCCTGCTTGCAGGCGAGTCGGTCTACGACTACTAAGCCCTGCATACCTATAACGTAGTTTGGGCCTATATGTGCTGATTGTAATTTCTGCACTAGACTAGATTTATAATGCAAGGTTCCCGTGTGTGTATCCTACTCTATTAGCCTACCCGTATTGCATTAAGGTCTGGTATTAGTCCGAACAGGCCAAGTACCCATAAAACGGCGAGAACTAGAACTACAATGTTTAGCAGTGTCTTGAAGTGAGGGGCCATAGGCAAAAACTTATTGACCGCCCACATTATTACCCCTAATGCTCCAAGAAGAATTATGATGGAAATTACACTCATATTTATAACCTTTCTGACAATCTAAGTTAGCTACTCTGTTTTACTAGAAGCCAGTGCTACTATCTCATCCGTTTTTTTAACTGCGGCGCTCTTTACTGCTGCTGCCATAACTTCTAAGTTATCTTTGCTTCCAAGTAAGGGTGGCTTGCCAGCAAAATAGACAAGTAATTGGTTAAAAGCTGCTGTCATCTCCATCAATTGGCGAGTATGTTCCCGATCACCCTCTATAACAGCATCAAATAACTTGGTACTGCGGCCATTGTCACTTTCAATTATGTGAGCCACAAGCTCTTTTTGGGTAGCAAATACCTGAACAAAGGCATTTGTTTGAGAACTTTCTGAAAACTCCTGGTTACTGTCTAATTGTTTTCTACTATGCTCTGACCGAAGCTCGCTATTTTTTTGCCACCAGATAAAAATAGCAGCAGCAGCCGGGCCTATAAACACCGTAAGAAGCCAACGTAACGTTTCGCTATCCATGTGATACCCCAAAACATCACTTTTGAGGGGGACATGTTATAGTCCCCCTCAGTTAATAACTTACCTACTTTTCAGGGGCAGTATAGTATTCAGAAAGTGCGTCCGTGTTATCTTCCGGTGTGCTGTCCCACTTTATAGTTTTCTTTGCTTTCTTTGGTGCTTTATAATCAGGCTCAAATGCTGGCGCTGGCTCTGGTACAACCACCTTAACTTGTCGGATGCCAAAATCTTTTTCCAATTTTGGTGAGTTTGGTACATCAAACTCCGTACCGACTTTAATCACCTTGGCGAGATCAGCGTTAAGTTTTAGCTTACCGGCCAAAGCCTGGGCGCGTGGAACAACGCTCTCGGCGCTACCACTAACTTTCAGCGCATAAAGAACCACATTACCTGTTTCCTCGTCAACCACATTAAACGTCAGGGTGACATCCTCTTCGTCTTGCCCTGTGCGTTTTACTTCTGTTACAACACCCTTCCAATCCTTAGACATGTTTCCTCCTATAACTTAAACGCTAGAGAGGGCCACAGAACCAATGTTTTCCAGAATAAACCACCGAGTAGCAGACAAGGCAATGACGTGTAGAGCCTCGCCTGGGGCATTAAGAGTGGCCGTGTTGTTTGTACCATCCCAAGTCACACCAGCAGCCGTAGTGACTGTGTGAGCAGCCGTACCAGACGCGCTACTATCCACGATGTACAACTCATCACCAGCAACAGGGGCCGCTAAAGTAGCGGCTATAACAACAGTAGCATGGTTAAGTAAAGCCAACCCAGACCCTAATGTAAATGCACCAGTAGCAGTTAATTCCTGAACATCATGCCGGTGTGGGCCAGTCAGCAAAGCACCATCAACTGTCCCAGTAGCCGTAACACCGCCAGCCACTACCACAGCATCAGCACTAGCATCTAGCGTCAATAAAGCATTAACCGTACCGTCAGTTTGAGCCACACTAAAGATCATATCTGCGGCCTCAGAGCCATGTGTAGCTGTAGTCCAAGCTACATCAATGCTACCCGCCTCCTGTGCCGCGTTACCGCTGGCATCCTCCAACTGGAAAGATACACCCGCACCAAAACCAGCCGTAACCGTACCAGAACTAGTGTGTAATAAAAGAAGCTCATCTGTAACCGCATTAGTTGCAGCATCAGGGACAGTTATAGTTGTAGCCCCCGCAGCCGATGCCGTACCCAACAAGTCTATAATGGCGTTGGCTTTTGTCTGGTAAAGCCAACCTGGGCTTTTCCATAAATCTCTTGCACTTGACATTTTCCCCTCCTATGGGATTAAGGCTAGTCCCCCCTAGCCAATTTTATATAGCTCTGCAAGACCATGAGCGGGGATACCCATGGCCGCCGGAGGGGGGCGGGTCTTGCAGGGCCAATTAACGATAATTAAATTCCTTCTACAAATAAATCTATAACCAGGTCAGTGGCCGCCGTGTATGTTGGTGTGCCTGTAGTGGTTGCGGCAACATACACATTTGCTGTACCATCTGCCGCCTCAAGTGGTATCCATAGGTCTTGCTTAACCGCTACCTTGGCCCCGCCCATATCCACAAAATCAGCCGCCGCTATAGCCAAGGAACCTGTTATAAAAAGTGAGTTAGCGTCTGATATACTTGGAGCCTCATTCACAACCCCAAAAACCACATTGGAGCGCAAAAACCACAGCGTCATCTGTGGCCCCTCGTCGTCTTTATCATGAACGATCACAGACCGCAAAAAGCATCTTGCCCCCGCATTGGGTAACTCCCCTGCTACTATGGTTGCAAACAATGTGTCGTTAGCTCCATAGATGCCGGTATCTAGTACAGGCGTAAAAGTTAATCGTTTAAGACTCCTCATTTGTTTCCTCCACAATAATATCGGGCTGTTGTGCGTGGCCCATAAGTTCCCTAAGCACGTTGGGGTCTTTAATCGTTTGCAGGGCATCAACCAGCGCCGTAAATGTTTGTGTTCGGTTGTCGTTAACCGTCAGCCGGGGGGCCGTTAGACCCCTCTGGTTAAGTTCGTATTGCAAGACGATCTGTAAGAGACTCAGGGCCTCCCTCACACTCATCTTGCCATCAGTCATAGAGGCTGTCAGGTAATCAGATACGGTACTCCGCAAGCCCACAACTCGTTCAAGATCAGGCTTTAGCAACACCACAGTTTCTTCGCCCATCTTTACAATGGGGTTCTCATTGGCCCTCTTGATACGCCCCACATATTCGTCGGACACATCCAATTCGCGGGCCACAGCCTGTACGTTGCCGTGTTTCTCCTCTAGCTTGGCTATGACAATTTCTTCACTTCTGGTCATATAAGAAACTCTAGGCACTTAGATTATCTTGGTAGATAAACGCAGCTAATTATACCAATTATCGTTGGTTGGAGGAACAAAATCCTTCCAGCGTGTCTCATGTGCACGCTTTAGTCTGGTTTTCGTTTCCTCTGAGGCTGTGCAGCCCATACGTGCCGCGCTTAATTTGGCGCGAGTTTTATCGGATACCAAGCGCCCCCTCATTTTTGCGCGAGACTCCTCAGACCACTTCACCCCCAAACAACTATATGCTACCTTGGCGATGTTGTACTCAGGCTGCAATTTATCAAGCCAATATTGTTCACGCTCTACTAGCAACTCCGGTGGTATATTATCCTCTATGATTGCAAAGAAAAAGGCATCCTCGCCATACTTGTGGAAAGAACGCTGTAAAATTATTGAGTGGTGTCTACCAGAGCGCAGGGACTTAAAATGATCGTGCTTTCGTTGCTTGTGGTTTACAGTGCTACCAATATACCGCTTGTTATTTATTGTATTTCGTATCTCGTACACTACGCCCACTACACCACCCGTTTACTAACAAAAAAACCCCTACTATCCAGTATACCACAGTAGGGGTTGTCTTGCAATCAATTATGTGATGGTATTCTTAAAAAAATGAAACTAGTATTGAGTAGGCCCCTCGTCTAGTGACCACTCCGCATCATCAAGGTTGCCCATGCCCGCAGTTAGTTGGGCCTCTTGTTTGGCCCTCATCCTGGCAACCTGGGCCAGCGCACCAGCGCGGTCGGTATCATGCAGCATCTTTTGCGCCCGCAATACCTCCACCTGGGGGGTTGGCTCTCTGGCTGCCTTAGATGCTATCCACCCATCAAGCATGTCGTTGGGTAAGTCCACCAAGCTAAAAGCCACAATCTCACCAATTATTGCTCCCATCGTAAGGGCGCTTGTGTAGACAACTGTCACCGCATTGACACCCGTACAGCTCCCCTTGCCAAAAGCCACCATACCTACATAATAGGCCAGGCCGCCAAGAGCAAGGTCAAGTAGGAGCAAGCCCCCAAGCACAGCAAACACACGTCCCGAATCTAACTCAACTCCACCCATTATGGCCTGGAACACCCCATTAACCCAGTCAGTGATGTGACACAACTCCCACAGAGTTAATGCCGCCAGAGCAACAGCCACAGCACCCCACCCCCATGATATGCCACCGCATTTTACAGAGCCAAAAGCCCAAACACTCAGGCCCATAACAAATAGCAGGAAGGCCACGAAGGACTTAAATACCCCCTGTGCGAAACTAACCGGCGCGTTCTTCATGATCAACTGCCTTAAAGCCCAACTGGTCAAGATACGTTTGGGCAAATACAAGTGTGCGCTTATGGGCCGAATACTTCAAGCCATACTCAATGTGGGCTTGTTGGGCCGTTGGGGGTGCGCCTTGGCTCATACAAGCTACATACCAAGCTACATGCTCTGGCAGCACTGACTGGGGGGGCCTGCTAAAACTGATACCATCTTGTAGGGTAGGAGTATCAACGCAAAAACCACCCATAATATATATGACCGGCATCTCAGTAATATCTAACAGTACATGTGTAAACTCATCTATTACCAAAATATGGCAATCCCCATTTTTGTCTGTAATGTTCCAGTGTTCTCCCTCACCATCTAGCACACCACTCACCTTGTCTGGTACGGGTTGCCCACTTACAACATCAACAACTATCTTACTGAGAAGCACCTGTTTACCCATAAGAGCGTTTAATACCAACTTAACGTTACTGTACATAAAATCCTCCATTCTTCTTAAGTTCTTCTAAATACTTTAACTGTTCCATTACAAATTTCTCGTTCCTTTTGTGGCCCACATACTTCAAGTTAAGGTGCGTCTCTGCCAGGTCTTTAGTGACAGGTGGCTCGCCATACAAAGCACGATACAGATAGAAGGCAGAGCTACGTGGGTCTGCTGCTATAGTTGGTCTGCCATTCTTATTTACGGTTATGTCCTCAAAGAAGCCATCATCTATGTGGTTATCGAACACAACCGGCACGTCATCAGACTTGTTAAGCCGCCCATAGTAGCTATCAGGCACAAGAGCCACCTGGAAACGCACACTCTCCGGCCCCTTTACGTGCTTAAAGTCACCCTCTCCGGCCAGCCGGTGCAAACCAGCGCCTCCCTCGATAGAGCCGGAGCTAGAAGCATCCGGCATGCGTCCGAGGAAGCGGTTGCCTAGCCCTTTACGCACAGCGCCGATACTGGGGGCATCTGGAACGTGTGTACCTATAATGAGGTTTATCTTCCAGTGCCGCCCCGTGTTCACGATGTCAAGTACACGCTCCTCATTCTCCTTGTCGCCAAGCACATGCTCTCTATCAGCCTCATCTATGACCAACACCCATTGGCGTTCATTCTTTAGTTTCAATGCTTCCCGGCGCTTGAACTCAGTGTGAACGTGCTGGATGACAGACTTAATCTCATCACCATCTGTAGCGATCTTCCACAAAAGATGTTCCTCATCGGCAAACCCATCATAATCGCCCTCTGGGTCGCAGATAGCAACTCCCATCTCCTCCACCGAGTAGGACACCATAAGCTGAAAGACAATCGTCTTTAGTAACTCAGTCTTACCGGAGCCGGTCATACCGCACACCAGGGTATGTGGAGCGCCAGCAGAGAAGCCAAAGTAAACCAGGTGGCCGCTTGCCATCGCCCCAACCGCCAGGCTTTGTCCCATAAATGCCTCGGCATCCAGGGAGATGTCTGACCACAATTTTACCGGGGTCTGCAACCCCAGTGGCCGGGCCTCTTTGGGCAAGGCATAGTAATATAGTACCCACCCGCCCTGAACCACAACGTCAATAGGCGCTTCTTTCTTACCGGAGCCTAGACCAGCAGCATAGGCAATCTCGTTGGTCAAGCCAATGGCTTTACTAAGGTCAGTGGTGCGGCTGACCCGCACAAAGAACCCAATAAAGCGCGGGGCGATCTTTGGCCCCTCTACCTTGGCAACTGCAATGCGATGCTGGTTAAGGGCTACGATTGTCCCCTGGCGCAGCCGCCGACATAGGCCCGACTGAATGTTGTTTCTGTAGTCCTCTATGGATGTTGGCCTGGCCTCTGCTACGGCCATATTTGATTTACTGGCTATCAGACCCGAAAAGGGGTTTCTCACCAATCTCCCCCATCACATTCAATATCAATGGTATCAACCTCATAATCCGGGTCAACGCCACCACCAAAACTTCTCATGACGCGCTGACCATTTTCTTTCCTCATAACGCAGAGCGTACCATTGGCGGCGTAGAGCCATAATGACTCCGGCCAGTGGTGAACAACTTTCTTTAATAGCTTAATCGCTAACTCTTCTTGTTTCGTTAGTTTCATCTTAGCTCCTTAATAACGGCGGCACTCCCCATCAACAACCTCTGCTGGTAACTGTGCGGTATACTCACGCTGTAATTGAATGTATTGCTCAACTGCCGCCAGCAACTCAGGCCGGGTCATGCGTGGTAATTGGTGCGGTGGCTGCTGGTACACGATAGTCTGTTGTGGCCGCCTGGCCCACACAATAAAACCAATACCGAAGATCACACCCACAATGGTTGTCCCAACTACCATAAGAACGGGTATCATTGCCATTTGCCGGGTAGCTGCCGCATCTGCATCTGCTTGCCTCTCAATGGCGTATGCCCTAGCCTCTGCCATGCGCCTATCACCAGCAGATGAGTTGTAGGCAACCACGCCCACCCACAATAGAACAGCAGCGACTATAGCCAATAAAAATGCTTGCATGTTATCCTCCTAACCAAATACTTGTTCAACCACTCGCCGTAGGGGGCTTTTTGGGTCTGGGGTGGGGTCCCTCTCTAAGTACCAGACATTATATAAGTCCATAACACTCTTGGCTAGGTCAACATCTGGTGTGGTAAAGCCTACATAGCCAGATAGGATTGACATGCCCGGCAATAACCTTTGCATCAACCACCCACCAAAATCATCTATTGGGCCTGGGTCATCCCCCCTGGTAACATCCCCTATAGAGACACCATAAGTTACCAAGACTTCATATAGCCAGCTATCCCATATATGCTTATATACTGTGAACATCGGCATCCTCGATCACCCACACTCGCCGGTCATTGCGTAAAATCCACCGTGTCTTGCCCACATCTGAGATGAGGACTACCCAATGCAGCGTGACCTTATATACTTGCCAAGGCACAAAATGCCCTATCAACTTTACTTTCTGGCCTTTTGTTAGGTCTTTGGTTTCAACTTGTTTTGGTTCCATTAGTATGTTCCTTAAGTTCCTTGTGTGCCTTTGAGTGGGCGCTCAGTGCGTTCTTGGTGAGGAACGTAGCGGGGCAGTGCTCACATCTAAATTGCTCCTGCACTTCCTCAGCACGCTCCACTATTTCTGGCTGTGCTTCCAGCACCGCTAACTCTGCTACCTTAGAAATGTGAGCACGCAACACATCGTTCAAAGCGAACCACTCCCCACGCATACGCTGCTTTGAAAATGCTTTGTGTGCCTCTGCCTCATGCTCCCCATACTCCCAACCCGCTACCACAATTGGACTAGCGATACCAACTTGAAAGTCCCTCGCTCGTTGCACTAAATTGCGCGTTGTACCGATCTTGATAGCATTGGGCAAGTCTCCTTGAATATAATACACCACGCTTTTACCCGCTTCCGGCCAAATAGGAATCGCTGCCAATCGCTCAACAGGCGCTAACTGTGCTTTGAGTTGCGCCACTTCTTCGCTTTCTTTTTCTTCTCTCTGCTCTTTGCGTGCCTGTGCTTTTGTCTCTTGCGCTGCTCTGCGCTGCTTAGCACGCTCCTCAGATTCTCGCCGCGCTTCTAGCGAAACAACCTCGCTAGTAATAAAAACTAATAGCGAAATCATAGCGGTTGCCAGTAGCCAAGTTATACCTTGAAGTGGGTCTAGCATTGTTAATTGAGATACTGTAAGCTCTCTACCAGAGCTAGTATAATACCCCTCCATAACATTAGCCATACCAGATACAGCCAGGGTAAAAACCAACCCAAACCACATTTTCCAATCCTGCACCATGCTTGCCTTATATAAGGCAATTCTCACAGTAATTAAGACCACCATACCCTCAATACCGAGGCCAGCGACCCACCCCACCCACCAAGGGTCAACGTATCTTGATAGGAGAGTTGACGTATGAACGTAAGTATACCCCAACAAACAAAGAAGAAATATAAGTATCCACCCAAATAGCCTCCATGCAAGAAAGACTCTCCATCCTCCCGGCTCCTTAAAGCTAAGCGCCCTATCTTGCATGTTTGCTAATGTTCTTAAAGGCTCAACTAATATTTCATTTTCCTTTTTCATTGTACATCCCCCGCTTGTAATGATAACTCCACAAGCCTGAACACTAGCGCAAAGGTAATGGTAATGCCCCCGGCCAGGGCAGCAAACACCTGGTTCTCAGGCGCTACAGTAAATAGGAAGTAGGCACAAATCCCGTTCAATAAGAGGAATAGATTAGTCCCTACTACTAACTTGTTATGGTACATACGTGTTGTAAGTCGTGACATAAAAAAACTCCTACTTTTCCTTAATGTATCGCAGCAGATCAGGCATATTAACCAACCACTGGCCCCGCTTTCCCTCTGGGCCAATCCGTATGGCCTGCACTCGCTTCTCTACGATTAGTCGCCGTATCCAATACGTAGTGTACGGCACACGCCTATCATCTGCGGCTTCTTTGATGGTCTTATAGTCCTCAATCGGGGTGACTGGCATAGTTGGGAATTGTAGCATAGGCATAATATTGTGGCAAATCATTTCTTCTTTTTCTTTTTCTTGCATGGCCTCTGTACCCCGGTGGGCCTACCTCTGACTCGCTTTTTGTATCCCGGTTTTGGTCGCTTTATGGTCATCCCCACCCTCTTGCAAGAAGTTTGAAAACCACTTTAGGGCCATTTCTGTGAAGTATGATCTGCTATTGCCCCATAAATAGGCGCTATGGCGCTTCCGCACCCTATCCATCTCCTCGACAACGGAGACTGGCAAGTTGAGATGCACTTCGCGCATGGGGACATCTGCGCTTCTTGACTCTTCTGGGTATAGCAAATTAGTCACGTGGTGGCCTATCATCTAGTTCTTCCTGGGTGATACGGCAAATGGCTTGTGGTTCCCCCCAAGCCTTGATGCCCGCCTCTTTGAGTTCCTTGATAAATAGGTTCAACTCATCCCAGTTCTCAAAGAGTTGGTGATACCAATCATCCTGATTGTTAGCTACCCCCACCACCACATTTCGCCTTACATACACGTCATGAACGGAATTACCCCTCATTTTTTGTCTCCTCAGTCATCTAGTTTTCCCTCTACCCAGTCCAAAAGGTTGACCCCGTTCGACTTTTCACGCACTTTTCGCATGATGATCTCACTATAGTACAGGATGGCCGCCCGGTAAAAGGCCGATGTCTCTCCCTGGCCCTCTCGCTCGCTCTTAAACTGGAACTCTGGGTCGTTCAGTATCTTGCTGAACGTCATCGCCAGGTTTGCAAACGCCAATTGACGAGGCGTTAGCTTGGTTGCCGCTGCCTCAGAGTATTTTTCTTTGCTATTTGTATTCATTCTTTTCTCCTTAAGATTATTACTCACTTCTTAGAGACAGTATACCACATATTTAGTTTACTGTCTACCTGTTTTTCTAGTCAGTTTGCCTTAAAATCTTTAATTCATAGAAGTTTAGCACGTATTTTCTGTTTGTCAAGTGGTTTGGGTGTCACATAATGAGCCAAAAGTATCATTCTTGCTCTCCCCATTCCCTTATTCGATGGCAATTAGCACATAGAAGCACACATTTAGATGCTTCTTGCTCTAGTTTCTCAAATGACATGTTACGTATCATCTTTGCCAGGGTAAATTTCTTGTCTTTAGGTTCCAAATGGTGAAAGTCATACACATAGGGAGGGAAAACCCCACCACAATCCGCACATTTGCCCCCCATTTTCTCGATCAATGCTTTTTTTCGAGAGATTGTGCGAGTTCTACCCCATTTATTATACTGCTCTCGCGTCACTTCACCTGGTTGGTAGGGTTTACACTCCCCACATGTCTTTAATCCTGGTCGTGGTGGTCTACTGCCGCATGTAGAACACATACCATTCTGTGTCCACCTTTGTCTGCGCCTCTGCATCCTAAGTCGCTCATCCCCTGTAGGTCTTTTGTAGCCGTTCTTTTTTCTATTCTCATAGTGCCTTTTATTGTCACACACCTTGCAGTAGCTTTTCAGGTAATTACGCGATGGGTTTATACCGCCCCTTTTGTAAAAATCTGATAGCAATTTTGTTTCTCCACACTTAACACATGTTTTATATTCGCTCATTTTGCCTTTTGTTTAGTGCTTGTTTAGTGCGTGTAAACATGCTCATCTACCCACGTGAAAACCACATGAGTCGTGTTTTAGCCTATAAATGCTTGAAAAACAGACTTTATAGAAGCCCCACCATAGTTTTTGCAAGCACCCACAAGCGCACGATTAACTACATATACAGTATACCATAGTTCTGGTTTCTTGTCAAGTGGGCACACCTACGTATATGCTGGTAAATTTTTTGTAGTTTTTTATGCGAAAGAGGGAAGTTCGGTTCGCTCTATTCGTAAAATTCTCGGAGACGCTAACACTAACACTAGCACTACCTTCTGGAACCACTCCCTCTACTCTCCCCATCCCCTACTCACACCCACACACACGCCACTCTCACTGCCGATTGCCCACCCACTCCATCGGCCACCCATACTACACGCACGCCCCGCATAGACACATACATAACCACCGCCGACGTATACCACCATTGCCCCGACGTGAGCCGCCACACGAGCAACACAGTACAATATACCACTAGCTCAGTTAATCGCCTACGTAAGCGCTTACCTTGCGCCTGGTGAACAACTAGAGGTATACCCTGGCGCACGTAAATAGGCCGCCGAATATACCTAGATAATCTATCGGCAAAAGGTACTATAAAAACCTATTGACAGTAGACTAAACGGGTGGTATACTAGACACATAGAATAAAAGTTTACAGACGAGTAAGGGAACAAGAATGTACACCCTACAGTTAGCAGAAACAAAACAACACATTGATAGCAGATTAGGCGAATGGCTAACTTTTGGCCCAGATAACCAGTACCTTTTGTTTTATGGTCTACACGGGGATGAGCAGGGCCAACTGTTTGACCAACACAAAAACCCCCTCACCTACATTGACCTGCTAGCCAAAGTACCAGCCAACATTGAAAAAGTTTTCATTGCCCCCTGCTTTCCTGCTCTTGTTGCCAGCCAGGCACACCCAGAAAACATCGAAGTATTAGGATACTGGACATGGCCCACGTGTATTGAAACTTGGGATAACGCACTACACATCTGTGGATACTTTGCCGATGATTACTTAACTGACAAAGCAAGTGCTTTATGGCAATCGGTTGAACGCGGCGAATTAGAAGAAGAAGAGGCAATGGATACCGAACAAGAACTATTCGATACATTCTATCCTGAAAACTTGGATGACCTGGAAGATACACCACTACTGGATTATGCAATGGGTACCTATGAAAGTGAGGATTACTAATGGAAAGACTACAGCAGATAGCCAAGCATATGGAAGATACGCTGAAGATTGCCGAGATAAACAACATTCAGCTCGCCGACAAAGAGACAGTAGAAAAGATTATCGAGAAAATCAAGGGGATAAAATGAATACCTACTTACTGACAATCGTTAAGGGAAAGACCGCCAGCCAATTAAAGATCAAGGCGCAGAACTCCGGCCAGGCAAAAGCAAAGGTATCACCCCACGTCATTCACGATACCATCTATGTTGAGCTAGTACTACGGGCCAACAAGGGAAGTCACTTCTAATGAAGTGCTTACGATGTGACCAACCAACAGAGGGGAAGCGATTACTATGTGCGAAGTGTGCTGGACAAGGCAAACAGCCTGACACGCTTCCACTGCCACCAAAAACTAAACAACAAGCCAGCATAGAAAAAAGCAAGGGAGCAAAACAATGGGAAAGCAAACAAGTTATAACCGTTTTCAGCGAGTATCGGCCAAAGTAGATAACATTTTTGGCGTGGTAAAAATCTATCAGCCAACCTTTGACAAGCTGCTGGAAAAATTAGCCGCTCTATACCAGAGTAGTGACTATTCCAAACTGACCCGTTATCAACTGGGGTATATTAGGGCAAAGATTGACATGGGGCTACGTGATATTAGTCAAAATCACCTGGAGTGGCGCGTCACCTACAATGGCAAACTAACCCCAAGCAAAGAAGTACCAGATGGCGAATGGTCAAAGGTAACAGAAGGTAGACATGTTTGGAAGTCTAACCCAGATAGGGTGTACTAATGAACTACAGAACAGAGATGTACTTAGAATGTTTGTTCAGAATGGGTACTATGTTGGGGCGGATCATCTTTAACCCTAACGTCACCGAGTACAAAAGAGCGTGGTTATTTTACGCATCACTTGCCAAGGTTCGCTATTACTAAGGAGATTAACTAATGGCTACACTACTTAAGCACACACCATCAACAATCAAGTCTAACGCAGGACTGGGTAACACGGTCGAGCCAACACACTTCACCGCCACTACCGGGTCAAGACAAACCTATCTGGCGTGGCTCAACAGTACAGATCAGCCAACCAAAAAACAAACACGTAAGATCAAAGCAATCAAAATCCTGGACGATGAATTAAGTTTGGAGGATTAAATGAACACGGGATACTATGTCTCGGTAATGGAAGGCCCAAAATACGCACTATTGGCCGGGCCATACGCAACACATGACGAAGCACTGGCCAATAAGCAAGATGTAATGAACAAGGCAGTTGAACTTGACCCTAAAGCATGGTTCTATGCTTTTGGTACAGCAAGCATTGTCAGTGAAAAGCCATTACCCCAGGGCAAACTTAATTCGTACCTTGTAACAGAACAAACATGAAGCGATTCATTGATTTACGTAACCAGGACACCGGGTATCGTTTTGCGTGGTTCGATACTGTCACCGATAAGTTTGAATCATTTAAGGGGGAACAAGTATGGGATACATGGTCAGAGTTTGAGGAGGTATGTCTGCCAAGTATAAGAGAACGATATAAGAGACTATGCCCATTGTGGATATTTGAGCAACCAGAAGATGATGACTAAACAACAGATCAGCATAGGCAAAATCAGAAAATCGCACAATCAGAAAATCAGAAAATTGTGTTACGTTCGTCCTTGACATAACTCGTGAACATTACAATGTATTACAACGAACATTACAACTTTATGTCACTTCGCAAAACCATAATACTCTCTATTCTCTCTCTATATTATATACTATTTATACTATCCTTTCTTCTATAGAGAGAAGAATATGTAAAGTGTAACAGTGTAATGTGTAAAAACCACCGCAGGGAAGGTGAAGATGCAATGTAGTGTGGGTGGTGTGGGTGGTGTGGGGATGGCAGGTCGTGCATTTCCGTACAGCCATTTTGTGAAAAAGATTTGTAACATTTTTGCTAAAAACTGGTTTGTGGGGGAAGAGTGACCAATAACATACCAATAGGGTGATATTATGCCACAAACACACAAAAATACCACGAAAAGGGACTATTACCCCCCACAATCAGCACAAAAAGATGTATTACAAATAACCTGCGAACATTACAAATCGAACATAATGCAAGAGATACATAACAAATCAGGTAAACTGTACCACCTAGATAATCTAAACTTTAAGGTACTTTTTAATCTGGCGTTAATGTTCTCCTAGTATACTATAAGATAGAGATACCGCGCTCGGTGGTATATAAGTTTATTAGGAGGATAAATGATAGTATCATTGGTAGACCAACCTGATTATAGGGCTTATGTCTATGTACTTTTAGATGGTGATAGGCCCTTCTATGTAGGACAAACTCAAGATGTGTCCGCAAGACATAAATGCCATTGTAGAAAGTATGGAGATAAAGTCACGTTATTGGTAGTAGATGGCACAAATAGCTATCAAGAGGTAACACGTCTTGAAAAAACTTGGCTAAGTTACATCGAAGATATAGGACATATTACTACTAACAAAAGCACTCCATGCCATGCCACCCGTGGTGGCTATAGTGTTCATTACCCAAACAGGGTAAACCGTGATGTTATAGGATTGAGGGTAGCAAAATGAAACAACAAACAAGTACCAGATTAGACATAACTAAATTACAAGAGCTAAGAATGTTGGCGCTAAAATTTGGCTTGTTGTTTGGGGGAGACAGAACATTCTCCATCAATGAGGTAATTGGTAAGCTACTGGCTTATGCCGCCGACGCCAACCCACAGGACATACTTGATGGCGTCACACCCGATAGCCTACCGGCGCTTAACCCTGACGTGGCAGAGGCCATAGAGCAAATAGCAATGATGGCTCACAAAGATCAGGCAGAAGTTATTAACTATCTGCTTGACTACGCACTAAAAAATCTTAGTGACTTACAGGAGATAGCAAACAATGTCTAGTGGAGAGCTGTATCAAAGTAGAAAGCTTCAAGGAAAATGTCCGACTTGTGGGGACTGGCCTGCGCCTGGACATATAACCTGTGATGCATGTATAGAACGAACCCAGAAGAGCCGAGAACGAAACATAGAAGCCTACCTTTGGAGGTTAGCAAAAGACCGCGCGGAGAAGAAGGGTATACCCTTCACCATCACACCAGAGGATATTGTTATCCCCACTCATTGCCCGGTATTTGGTACTACCCTGGCGCGAGGCGTGTTTGGTAAGGGTGATGCTAGTCCTACGCTTGATAAGCTGATCCCCGAACTTGGCTACATCCCCGGTAACGTGTTCGTGGTAAGCGAACGCTGTAATAGACTAAAGAGCGATAGCACATTAGAGGAACTAGAGAAGATAGTCAAGTATATATATAGCAAACTAAACAACACGCCAGCATAGGCAAATCAGCAATCTTGTTCACCATTTGTGAAGTAAACGACAAGCTATAGATACCTGGAATAAAAAACTAGCCAAATGGCCTATTGACGGTAAACTAAATAGATGATAAACTAGATACAAGGTAAACCAATAGAGGAGCAA
>Ga0180063_1000050_pt1 | contig 26671 bp, 21 predicted proteins | sample EasRivT47_16_10D_FD_121776 | JGI IMG/M metagenome (GOLD analysis project Ga0180063, IMG submission 121776) | Soil microbial communities from meander-bound floodplain in the East River, Colorado, USA - East River metaG ERMLIBT47_16_10D | ecosystem: Environmental > Terrestrial > Soil > Floodplain ...
ATCCGGCCCCTCCGAGACGCCCGCTCAGCTCGCCGCGGCGCCCGCGGCCTTGGCCTTCTTGTCCGCTCCCGCGAGCTTGCGCCGCTTGCGCTGGACGCGGCGCAGGCGCTTCTTGGCCGTGCGCAGCTTGGCCGGCTCGAGCGTGCCGCCCTTCTCGCCCAGTCGCTTCTTCAGCCGCCCCTCACGGGCCTTCACGCGCTCGAGGTTCTCGACCGGCATCGCGGGACGCTCCTTGCTCCGAGGGCTCGCGGCCAGGGCCGCGAGGCGAGCCGGCATGCTAGCACGGGGTCAGACCCCGGGTAGAATGCGGGCATGGTGCCCTTTGAGCGACACGTCTTCGTGTGCGAGAACCGACGGGCCGAGGACAATCCCAAGGGCTGCTGCGCGGCCAAGGGCTCGGCCGAGGTCCGCGACCGGATGAAGAAGCTCGCGCACGAGGCCGGCCTCAAGGGACGGGTGCGCATCAACGGCGCGGGCTGCCTCGACCAGTGCGCGCTCGGCGTGACGATCGTGGTCTACCCCGAGGCGGTCTGGTACGGCGGCGTCACCCTCGACGACGTCGACGAGCTGTTCCGCGAGCACGTCCTCGCCGGCCGCCCGGTCGAGCGCCTGCGCATCGATCGGGTGCGGCGCTCGTGAGCCGAGCGGCGCCCGCGCAGAGCGGCATTCGCGGGCGGCTGTTGCGGTGGTACCGGCGTCGACGCCGCGATCTGCCCTGGCGCCGGACGAGCGATCCGTACGCGATCTGGGTCTCGGAAGTGATGCTCCAGCAGACGCGCGTCGCGGCGGTGCTCCCGTACTACGAGCGGTTCTTGGCGCGCTTTCCCAGCATCGCGACGCTCGCCGCGGCCGAGGAAGAGCAGGTGCTCGCGGCCTGGAGCGGGCTCGGCTACTACCGTCGGGCGCGTGCGCTCCACGCCGGGGCGCGGAGCCTCGTCGAGCGCCACGCCGGGCGGCTCCCGCGCGATCCCGCGCTGCTGCGCGAGATCCCCGGCATCGGCCGCTACACGGCCGGCGCGATCGCAAGCGTGGCCTTCGGGCTCCCCGAGCCGATCGTGGACGGAAACGTGCGACGCGTCCTGGCGCGGCTCTTCGCCGTCGATGGACTCCGGCTCGGACGGGCCGCGGAGCAACGGCGATTGTGGGAGCTGGCCGGCCAGCTCGTGCGCGGCCCGCGCCCGGGCGACTTCAACCAGGCGCTGATGGAGCTCGGCGCCACGGTGTGTCGGTCGGTGGGGCCGGCCTGCGACATCTGCCCCGTCGCAGACGCGTGCGCGGCCCGGTCGCGGCGCGCCATCGAGCGCTACCCGACGCCTGCGGCTCGAGCGGTCCCGGTCGAGCGTCAAGTCGCGGTCGCCGTCGTGGTGCGGCGCGGCCGCGTTCTGCTCGAGCGGCCCGGCGCGGCGAGCCCGCTCCGCGGCACCTGGGACGTGCCGGCCGCCGGCGGCGCCGATCTGCTGCGCAGCGAGCTGCGCAACCGACACGGCCTGTCGGTCGAGCTCGGCGAGCCGGTCGCGCGGTACACCCACGGGATCCTCGACCAGGTGCTGCGCATCCAGGTGCACCCGTGCCGGCTGCTCGATCGGACGGTCGGGCGGTCAGGCGACCTGCGCTGGGTCGCGCCTGCGTCGCTCGGCGAGGTCGCGGTGTCGGGCGCGACGCGGAAGGTCCTTCACGGATCGTCGTCCGGATCCGGCTCGTGTGGCTCGACCGGGATCGGTCGGAAGAACGCGTAGGGCTCACCCGAGGCCAGCGGCCAGGCCCCGAAGGCGATGTCGAGTCCCGCCCAGTAAGCCAGGAAACCGATCAGCGCCACGAGCGAAACGGCCCACGCCCCTGCGACCTCGGCGCCGACGACGAGAGCGGCCGTCAGCGCCGCGGCGGGAGCCCAGAGCCAGCGTACCTGCGCGGCGTGGCTCGGACCGCCGGGACGACACGCCAGATCTCGGCCCGAGGCCCCGGCGAGCAGGCCCAGGATCGCGCAGCCGCCGAGCGTCGCGCGCTCGGTCCAGCGCAGGCGCTCGGAGGCGATCCCACCCAGATCAGACCACGGGGCGTGCACGGCGGCGAGCAGCGCGAGCCAGCCGCCGACCCAGATCCAGCCGAGCACTCGGCGCCACCACACGCGGTGAGTATCCGGCGATCCGGCCCCCCCACGACGCAGGCGGGTTTCTGCCGGGAAACGGCCTCAAACGTCCAATTCGCTCATCAGCGCGAGCAGGTTCCCCTCGCTGTCGTGGAAGAACGCCATCCAGATCTCGCGCGCCCCGAGACGCGCGATGAGATGCGGCGGGGCCTCGAATCGCACGCCGCGGCCCACGAGCGCCTCGTGGGCCTGTCCGATGTCGTCGACCCGGAAGTAGATCACCGAGCTCGGATGGTCGAACTCCGAACGCTCGGGGAGCGCGACCATCAGGCGCAGCCCGCCGCAGTCGAAGAAGGCCATCTTGGGCGCGCTGAACAGGTGCCGCACCCCGAGCACGTCGCGATAGAACGCCTCGGCGCGGGCGAGATCGTGGGCGTTGATCGAGATCTGTCCGACGGCGCTCAAGCCGAACGAGCTGGTCGTCATGGGTCGCTCCCTCGACCCGCACTCTACGCCGAGCACTGCCTGCGGGCTTGTCCGCGATCACCTTTTTCGCGCGCGGCGGTCCGGAAGGCCGCGGGACTCACGCCGACGTGGCGCTGGAACAAGCGCGTGAACGAGGCCGGGCTCTCGAACCCGACTGCCAGGCACGTCTCGGTCACGTCGTGCTCGCCGCGGGCCAAGAGCTCGCGCGCCGCCTCGATGCGCCGGCGCGTCAGCCAGGCGTGGGGCGTGCAGCCGAAGAGCGCGGGAAACGTGCGCAGGAGGTGGTTCGGCGAGAGACACGCGGCGCGGGCCGCTTCGCGCAGTCCGACGCGCTCGGCGAAGCTCGCCGCCAGGAACTCGCGGGCCCGGTGCAGGCGCCGGTACAGCTCGTCGCGGGTCGAAGCGCGCGCCGCGGGAAGCGCGCGAGCCTCGCGCTCGGCGCCGCCGTGCACGCGCAGCAGGGCTCGGAGCAGCTCGTGCAGCCGCTCCTCGAGCCAGAGCGGGCCGGACTCGCCGACCTCCCGGCGCAAGCGCTCGATCCCCGGCGTGACGTCGTCATCGTTCGGATAGGTGCGCTCGAAGAAGCGTGGACTGCCAGCAGCGTGAGCGTCGGGCGCGTCGAGCAGCTGCCCCGCGTTCTGCAAGCGGCCGCGCAGCACGTCGGCCGCGAGCGCGGCCTCGAAGAACACGCACAGCGACTCGACCGGGGTCTCCGACTCGAGCGCGATCGAATACTCTTGCCCCTGGTTGAGGACGAGGTACGAGCGCTCGTCCACGGCGAACGTCCCCGGCCCGGCCGCGTAGCGCGCGCGGCCTCCGCGGAACGACTTGATCGAGAGCGAGCCGACGCCGCTCCAGGCGTGATGCCGCCCGCGAGCGACGAGCACTCGACCGGCGTCGCAGGCGTGCCAGGCCGCACCCACGCCGCGTGTCAGCCGAAGCGCTGCCCGAGGTAATGAGCGGCCTGGCGACGCCACCAGCGCGGCTCGTGGGTCACGTGCTTGCCCCACAGCTCGCACCTGCGGCTGATCGCTTTCGCCGCGAGCACCCGCCCGAACTGGACCGTGGCCCGCACGTTCGTGCCCTCGTACGCGCCCTGGCCGCACACCAGGTCGAGGTGCACGCCCCGGCGGACGCGCTCGAGCTCATCGCCGTCGAGGTGCGGCACGAAGGCCATCGGGTTGTTGTAGTGCAGGTCGGTGTTCGTGTAGCCGTCGGTGAGCCACGCCGCGTCGTACCGGCCGCTCAGGCACAGCGCGTAGTGGAAGGTCTCCGGATGCTTGAGCGCGAGCGTCGCCGAGTAGAGCGCCCCCAGGCTCGCGCCGGCGAGCGCGATCGGGATGTCGGGCGTCCGGCAGTCCTCGCGGATCATCGGCACGAGCTCATCGAGCACGTAGCGCTCGAACGCTCGGTGCCGGTCGAGGCGCACCTCCGGGTGCGCATCCCAGTCGGCCCAGCTCTCGGAGACGTTGCTCTCGGTGCAATAGAGCTTGATCCGGCCCTCGTCGATCGACCCGCGCAGCGCGTCGACGAGACCACCCTCGTGCCACTCGTGCGCCGTGCCCGCGGCCGAGGGCAGGACGAGCACGGGCATGCCCCAGTGTCCGAAGCACCACAGGTGCATCGGCCGGTCCATCGCCGCGCTGTCGATCCGTTCGAGTCGCATGGCCCCTCCCCTTCCGCGGGGAAACATACTGCCGTCGGGCCGCGAAGGGAACCATGGTGGTGCGGAGCTTGTTGCGGCTTCGTTCGAGGGCACGGGCGGGCGCTCACAATCAGCGGTCAAGGGCGGGCGACGATCGACACGGCTGCATAACCACTGCTTTCACAAGAACTTGCCCGCGCGTGCGCAACAAGCTGCGCACCACCATGGAAGGGAGCTCAAGAACGCCGCGGAACGCCGAGGGCCTCGAGGTGCCGGGCCAGGTCGTCACCCGCCGTCCCGGCCCGGACGGCCGTGTCCACGAGCAGCACGCGGCCGTCCGCCCCCACATACACGGTATGGCGGGCCGCGGACGAGCCTCGCAGCACCCCATAGGCACCCGCCACGGCCCGGTCGGGGTCGCTCAGGATCGGGTAGTCCAGGCCCAGCGACTCGGCGAAGCGGCGGTTCTCGTCGGGCTGGTCGACGCTGGCCGCGAAGTACGCCACGTCGAACTCGCGGATCCGCGCGCCGCTCTCCCGGAGCGACTTGCACTCCGCGGTTCAACCACCGGTGAACGCGCGCGGGAACCAGGCCAGAACGACCGCCCGGAGGCCCTGGTGGTCGGCCAGGCGGTGGATCTGACCGTCCGAGCCCGGCAACTCGAACGGCGGCGCGATCGACCCTTGCTCGAGCGGTGGCATACGAGCAGCCTATCATCGGCGCATGTCCGAGGTCAGGCGCCTGTGGATTCCGGGTCCCGCCGGCCGGCTCGAGGCCGCGCTGCGCATCGCCGAGCGGCCGCTGGCGACCGCGGTCGTCGCGCACCCCCACCCGCTGCACGGCGGAACCCTGGACAACGCCGTCGTGTTCCACGCCGAGCGCGAGTTGCACCGGGCCGGCCTGACGACGTTGCGCTTCAATTTCCGTGGGGTCGGCGGGAGCGAAGGCCAGCACGACGACGGCCACGGAGAGGTCGAGGACGTCGCGGCGGCCGTGGCCTGGCTCCGGGGGCTCGGCGATTCCGTTCCGGCCCTGCTCGTGGGCTACTCCTTCGGCTCCTGGTGCGCGATCCGTTGCGCGCTGGGCGACCCCTCGATTCGAGGGGTGGTCGCGATCGGCCTGCCGGTCTCGATCTACGATCTGGCACCGCCCGTCGCGTCGCTCGGTCGGCCCCTGGCCGTGATCCAGGCCGACGCCGACGAGTTCGGCAGCCTCGACGCGGTGCGAGAGGTGCTCGCGCACGCTCGGCCTCCCGCGCTCCTGCGCGTCGTCCCTGGGACGACCCACCTGTTCCCCGGGAAGGCCCGCCAGGCTGCCGCCGAGGTCGTCGCGGCGGTGCAACAGCTGGGGTCAGGTCTCGAATCTTGAGGTCGCTGCGACCTCAAGATTCGAGACCTGACCCCAGGCTTCTGCGGTAGGCTTGAGCCTTCCCGGCGGAGGGTCCCGATCCATGCGGCCATGCTCCTGCTCGCCCGTGTTACGCCTGCTCGGTGCTCTCGGGTTCCTCGCGTTGCTCGCCTGGACCGACGGCCGGTCCGGATCGACCACCCCGGTCCTGGGCATCCGAGACGAAGAGCCGCGCCTGCGCGCGTTCCGCAACGCGCGGATCGTCGTGTCGCCGGACCGCACGATCGACGGCGCAACGCTCGTCGTCGAGGAAGGACGGGTCGTCGCGGTCGGGACCGACGTTCGCGTGCCGACGGGCGCGGACGAGATCGACCTCGGCGGACGGACGGTGTACCCCGGGTTCGTCGATCCGTACACGCGCTACGGCCTGAAGGAGCCGGAGCGCGGCGAGGCCGAGGCACCTCGCGGGCGCAGCGCGCAGTTCGAGGGCCGGCGCGTGGGGACCAACGCCTGGAACGACGCGATCCACCCCGAGCGCGAGTCGGTCCTCGACTTCGCACCCGACGCCGAGGCCGCAGCGAAGCTGCTCGAGCGCGGCGTCACGACCGTGCAGTCGGTGCGCCAGGACCGGATCCTGCGCGGCCGCGGCTTCGTGGTCTCGCTCGGCGCAGGGCTGTCCAACGACCTCGTGCTGGTGCCGCGTGGGCCGCAGTTCGCCTCGTTCGACAAGGACTCGTCGCGCCAGGCCTATCCCTCGTCGCTGATGGGCTCGATCGCGCTCCTGCGCCAGACCTTCCTCGATGCGCGCTGGTACGCCGAGGCGCGGTCCGCGTGGGACCGCGATCCGTCTCAGCCGCGGCCCGAGGTGAATGCCGCGCTCGCGGCACTCGCGGACTACTCGGGGCCGCTCGTGTTCGAGAGCGAGGACGAGCTGTCGCTGCTGCGCGCGGGGCGACTCGCGAGCGAGATCGGGCTGCCTTTGGTCCACGTGGGCAGCAACGGGGAGTATCGCCGGATCGACGAGGTGGCCGCGCTGGGCCAGCCGATCCTGCTGCCCGTGCGCTGGCCCGAGGCGCCCGACGTCGCGACACCCGAGGCCGAGCTCGAGGTGACGCTCGCCGACCTGCGCCACTGGGAGCGCGCTCCGTCGAACCCCGGGTTGCTCGAATCGCGGGGCGTGCGCTTCGCCTTCACCGGTCACGGCCTCGCGGGCGACGACGACTTCCTGGCCAACGTCAGGCGCGCGGTCCGACGCGGTCTCTCGCCGCACGCGGCGCTGGCCGCGCTGACGACCGTGCCGGCCGAGCTATGCGGCGTCGAATCGCTGGTCGGCACGCTCGAGCCGGGCCGACGCGCCGACTTCTTCGTCGCGGACGGCGACGTGCTCGCGGGCGAGGCGCGGATCCTGAGCGTCTGGATCGGGGGCCAGCGCGCGAAGGAGCTCGTCGCGCTCGACCAGCACGACTTCCGCGGCGTCCACGTGATCAAGGTGGCGCACGAGGAGTGGACTCTCGCCCTGCGCGGCAAGAAGGTCGAGGACCTGTCGGGCAAGCTCAAGAAAGCCGACGCCTCGGTCGATCTCCAGGGCGTCACGGTCACGCGGAACCAGCTGACGTTCAACGCCGACCTCGAGAAGCTCGGGCGCCCCGGCGTGCACCGCTTCCGCATCACGGCCGGCCCGGATGGCAGCATGGTCACGATCGCGCCGCCCGACGGCGGCGAGGTCGAAGGCCTGGTCGAGACCACGCCCGACAAGGCCGAGGAAGACCCCCAGGAAGCCCGCGAGCGCGAGCGCAAGGAGCGGGCGGAAGCGACCGACCGCGAGCTGGTATCGCGGCTCAGCGTGCCGAATGGCCCGTTCGGCTTCGTCACTGCGCCGGCGCGCGAGGACGTGCTGATCCGCGGCGCGACGATCTGGACCGGCGAGAAGGAGGGCGTGCTCGAGGGCGCCGACATGCTCGTGCGCGACGGGCGGATCGCCAAGCTCGGCCGGAACCTCGACGCGCCGCGGAACGTGCGCGTGATCGAGGGCCGCGGCAAGCACGTCACGGCCGGCATCATCGACGAGCACTCGCACCTGGCGATCGCACGCGGCGTGAACGAAGGCTCGCACGCCGTCACGGCCGAGGTGCGCATCGGCGACGTCGTCGATCCGGACGACGTCGGGATCTACCGCGCGCTGGCCGGCGGCACGACGATCGCCCACCTGCTCCACGGCTCGGCGAACCCGATCGGCGGCCAGTGCCAGGCGATCAAGCTGCGCTGGGGCGCCTCGGCCGAGGGCCTCAAGCTCGACTACGCGCCGCCGACGATCAAGTTCGCGCTGGGCGAGAACGTCAAGCAGTCGAACTCGCGCGAGCCCACGACGCGCTACCCGCAAACGCGCATGGGCGTCGACTCGCTGATGCGCGACTCGTTCCTGGCCGCGCGGGAGCTGCAAGCCGAGCGGCGTACGTACGCCGGGCTCAAGGGCAGCGCGAAGGCCCGCACGGTACCGCCGCGGCGCGACCTGCAGCTCGAGGCGCTGGCCGAGGTCCTCGACGGCAAGCGCTTCACGCACATCCACTCCTACGTGCAGTCCGAGATCCTGATGATGATCCGCCTCGCCGAGGAGCTGGGCTTCCGCGTCCAGACTTTCACGCACATCCTCGAGGGCTACAAGGTTGCGCCCGAGATGGCGGCCCACGGCACCTCGGCCTCGTCCTTCTCCGACTGGTGGGCCTACAAGTTCGAGGTGTACGACGCGATCCCGTACAACACCTGCCTGCTCCACGACCGCGGCGTCGTGACCTCGATCAACTCGGACTCGGACGACACCGTGCGCCGCCTGAACCAGGAGGCGGCCAAGTCGGTCCTGTACTGCGGCCTGAAGCCGGAAGAGGCGCTGCTCTTCGCCACGCTCAACCCGGCCAAGCAGCTGCGCATCGACGACCGCGTGGGCAGCCTGAAGGAAGGCAAGGACGCCGACTTCGTGATCTGGAACGGCCCGCCGCTTTCGGCCTACAGCCATCCCGAGCAGACCTGGGTCGACGGCGTGAGCTACTTCGACATCGAGCGCGACCACCAGATGCGCGAGGCCGCGGAGACCGAGCGCAACGCGCTCGTGCAGAAGGCGCTCAAGATGAAGCCGCCCAAGCGCCGCGGCGACGACGGGCCAGGGCCCAGGCGGCGAAGCTGGCATTGCGACGACGTGGAGGACACCTGGCATGAATAGCACCCACGCCCTCGCACGCGCGGCCGTGCTCGCGGCAACGCTCGCAGCAGCGACACTCCATGCAAGCGACCAGGTGCCCGGCGCGCCCCAGGCCCGCCCCGTGCTGCTGCGCGGCGGCGATCTGTACACCGTCTCGCACGGCGTGCTGCGTACGACCGACCTGCTCTTCGACGGCGGGAAGATCACGGCGATCGGAGCGCGGCTCGCCGCGCCGCCGAGCGCCGACGTCGTCGACGTCACGGGCAAGCGCGTCTATCCCGGCCTGATCGCGCCCGCGACCATGCTCGGGCTGATCGAGATCGGCGCCGTGCGCGCGACGAACGACACGGCAGAAACGGGCGGCATCACGCCCGAGGCCGCGGCGCACGTGGCCTACAACCCCGACTCCGAGATCCTGCCCACCGTGCGCAACCACGGGGTCACGACGACGCAGGTCGTGCCGGCCGGCACGCTGCTGCGCGGGCGGCCGTTCGTGACGCACCTCGACGGCTGGACCAAGGAAGACTCGGCCGTCAGGCTGACCCAGGGTCTCGCCGTGACCTGGCCCACCTTGCCACGCCGCTCGCCCTTCGACGAGGGCGGCACTCGGCGCAGCCGCGAGGACCTGGAAAAGGAGCGGCGCGAGGCCATCACGCGCCTCGAGCACGCCTTCGACGATGCGCGGGCGTATCTGGCCAACCGCAGCGCCGACTCGCCCGTCCCGCCCGACGTGCGCTGGGAGGCGATGCGACCGGTGCTCGAAGGGAACGAGCCCGTGTACGTCGAGGTCGAGACGTACGGCGGGATCCGCGAAGCACTGGCCTTCGCCGAGCGGCAGAAGCTACGCGCGGTGCTCGTCGGCGCAGCCGACTCCTGGCGCCTGGCGAGCGAGCTGCACGAGCGGAACATCCCGGTGATCCTGGGCGGCGCGCTCGGCCTGCCGCGGCGCGAGGACGACCCGTACGACGCGGCGTTTCACGCGCCGGCGCTGCTCCACGAAGCCGGCCTGAAGTTCTGCATCGGCGAGACCGGCGAGTCGTGGCAGGCGCGGAACCTCGGGCTCCATGCCGCGGAGGCGGTGGCCTTCGGCCTCCCGGCCGATGCCGCGCTGCGCGCGCTGACGCTCTCGACCGCGGAGATCCTGGGCGTCGACGCCGAGCTGGGTTCGCTCGACGTCGGCAAGTCGGCCACGCTCTTCGTGTCGGACGGCGATGTCCTCGATTCGCTCACGCGCCGCGTCACGAACATGTGGATCGAGGGCCGCCGCGTCGACCTCGACGACCGGCACAAGGAGCTGTACCGGAAGTACAAGCAGAAGCCGGCGGTCGTGGAGCGGCGAGAGCGGGCCCAGAGTCCCTAGCGTCTTCAGTGGAACAAGAGCGACCCCGGAAGACGCGGGGATCTCAGGCGAGCGCCGCATGCGAGGCATCCAGGCTCCCGCTTGGTTCCCTTGACACATCCTTCGCTCATGCGTATTGCACCGCGCTACGGTCGTCAACATTAGCGCTGGGTTCGGCCTTGGCCTGCGGGTTTCGTCATGCCCTCGCACACGTCACACACCGCTATTCGTTGCAAACCAGGGGTATGATCCTCGCTGGCGATCCTGGCCACAAAGACGCTAAATATAAGGAACCGCGTATGCCTATTTCAGAACACGCAGTGGCAAGGCTTCGTGGGCAGCTCAAGTCTGGAGCCTTGGTTCTATTCACGGGTGCAGGATTCTCTGTCGGTGTGCGCGATCGAGAAGGACGTGCGCTACCAACTGGAAAGCAACTCAAGGGCGAACTTTGGCACCTGCTCTACCCAAGTGAGCCCTTGGACGATAGCGCGAAGCTGGGTGACCTATTCGAGGCCATGCGCATCCGGAATTCCGAACAACTCCTTGCGTTTCTAAGGCACAGACTCACGATCGACCCCACCTCGATCCCCGAGTTTTTCAAGATCTGGTTTGATCAGCCCTGGGCCAAGTACTACACGCTGAACATCGATGACCTCGAAGAGGCTGCATCTCGGCAGTTTCAAGTCCGAAGGAGGCTCCAAGGTGTTTCCGCCACTGCACGAATCCAACGCGTCACACCGGCCGCGCGGACCCGCGCGACAATTCTCGAGGTTGTCCACCTGAACGGTATGATCTCCGATGGGGTCGACTCCCTTACGTTCTCTCCGACTCAGTACGCCGAGCGCATTTCGAGGCAGGAACCCTGGTATTCGAAATGCGCGGTCGACGTGCTTCACCGTCCCGTAGTTTTCGTGGGCACCGAACTGGATGAAGTTCCGCTGTGGCAGCATGTTGAACTTCGCCGTCGATCTTTTTCGCACGAAACGATCGACAGACGGCCGGCATCGATTCTCGTAGCTCCCGATCTCAGCCCGCCGCGAAGAGACCTCCTGAGGAACTTCCGCGTTGAGTGGTATCAAGGGACCGCCGAGCAGTTCGCCGAGGAAGTCCTTTCCCAATTGGGACCAGAGACCGAGCAGGGGCTTGCACGTCTCGGACAGCGTCCAGCTGTCTCGGCGACGACGCTTCATCTCGTCAGTGAACTCTCTGCGGTTCCTAAGACCGATACGGAGTACTTGAGAGGCGAAGAACCTAATTGGTCTGATTTTGTAGCCGGTCGAGTCGCCTCTCGATCTCATCATCCAACGCTGTTCGAAGTCGTAAAGGAACGCTTGAAGGCGGACGGTGCTGTCGTCGCACTCACCGGAACAGCTGGTTCTGGCAAGAGCACAGACTTGATGAACCTGAGCCTCCAGCTCTCCGCGGACGGAGTGCCCGTCTTGTGGTGGGATCGGGACACGGAAATGACCCTCCCGGAAATAGCGAAAGCGGTCCGCTTGTTTCGTGGCGAGGTCGTTGTGGCGATGGATGATGCAGACCTCCTCGGAGCGGAGTTATTGAGGACATTTCGGGATTTTGTGCCCGGCCGGCCAGGACTCGTTTTTGTCTTTGCGTGCAGGGGTAGCCGTCTTGACGAGCTGCGAGGGCGCGCGCCGTCTGCCTGGGGTGTCGAAGTTACAGAGTTACCAACCCCGGCACTGTCGAATCCTGACATTGACGGCTTGATTGAAGTTCTTGACCGCTTCAATCGACTCGGTCAACTGACGGGCTTGGCTCCTGCTCGTCGCCGCTCCGAATTCGCGCGTTACGCCGGCCGTCAGCTGTTGGTCGCGATGATCCATGCGACATCAGGGAAGTCTCTAGAGGAGAAGGCGGAGGAAGAGTGGGACCAACTCACCGACATCCAGAAAGAGGTATACGGTGTTGTCTGTGTCGCTTCGTCTCATCGCCATTTCTTGTTGCGAGACGAGATCGCGTTGGCTGTGGGACGCGAAGGCGACCCGGTTGGCGCCCTGGATCGACTGCACACGCTTCATCTCGTGGCAGCTAGTCCGCCCGACTACAAGTATCGAGCGCGCCATCGAGTCATTGCAGATGTCGTGGTCAACAAAATGGAGCAGGAACACGCTCTAGCTTCCGCACTCGCAGGGCTCGCGTGGGCAGCAGCCACGAAGGTGTCGGCAGCCTTACCCAGGGCGGCTAGAGAGTGGCGGCTGCTAATAAGAATCATGAACCACGCCTATTTGGCGAGAGTCCTGGCACTGGAAGAGGCAAGAGCGGTGTACAGAGATCTAGAGTCTGCACTTGGACGAGATCACCACTATTGGCTGCAACGTGGCAGTCTGGAGCTGGAGATCGGGGATCTTGATCTGGCCGAGCATTCGCTGGTCACTGCGCGATCACTCGCCGATGAAGACTTTTGGGTGCAGACCGCATACTCCTACATGCTCATGCGGAAGGCCAACGTGGACCCTTCAGCACCGTTGGCGGGCGGTCTCCTCGAGGAGGGGATTCGTGGCCTTGAGGTGGTAATCGCTAATCGAGGCCCTATCACACCACATCCGTACCACGTCTTAGGAAAGGAATGTCTGCGGTGGTGCCAGCATGTGGGAGTAACACTCACTGCGAAGGAAGGCCTCTTGCGTCAAGCGCTCAGCGTCGTCGCGGATGGTTCCGGGCTTCATCCGCGTAACGAGGAGCTCTGGCAACTGAAGCGGGAAATCGAACGAGCCATACTGATGACCTCGGTGCGCAAACCGCCCTCGGAATCGCCATGATTGCCAAGCTGCCGCTCAGTGCTGGCGTGCCTCCTGAGAGGGGGCACCAGCGCTCCGGCGACCCCGCGGCCGCAAGGCGCACACGCGTTTCTAGCGCCCCGCTCGCCTGCGACGGCGAGACAGAATGTTCACGACGGTATCACCCGATCCGGATCAGCTCCTGCTGGATCGGGCCGTGCACGACGACCTCGCCCGAGGGGCGAATGAACACGTCGATCTCGGCGCGCACGGCCATGCGGCCCTCGAGGTAGATCCCGGGCTCGATCGAGAAGCACGTGCCGGGGACGAGCGCGCGCTCGTCCTTCGTCTCGAGATTGTCGATGTTGGCGCCGTTGCCGTGGACCTTGGCGCTGCCGATGCTGTGGCCGGTCCTGTGCACGAACTGCGGGCCGAAGCCGGCATTCGTCACGACCGCCCGCACGGCGTCGTCGACCTCGTAGCCGTGGCACAGCTGGCCTTCGGCGAAGCGCCGGCGCACCAGGTCGAGCCCCGCGTCGCGGGCCTTCGTCGCCGCGCTCCAGATCTGCGCGTACTGCGGCGGCGGGGTTTGACCCGCGAAGCCGCACCACGTGATGTCGTAGTACACCGAGCCCGGCGCGAGCTTGCGCGCCCACAGGTCGACCAGGATCGTATCGCCGTGGTGCAGGGTCTTGGCGTTCTGCTTCGTCGGCTCGAAGTGCGGGTCGGCCGCGTGCTCGTTGAACGCGACGATCGGGATGTCGCCGTTCGCGGTCAGGCCCGCGCTCTCGAAGCCGGCCAGGATGAACTCGCGCACGTCGTACTCGCTGATGTGCTGGGCCTTGCGCAGCGCCTCGTCCATGCCGCGGAACGCGTCGTCCTTGACCTTCTGCACCGCGTCGCCGGCGTCGCAGTGGCTCGCGAAGCCTTCTTCGCCGGTCACGGCCTCGAAGCGCTGCACCAGATCGGCTGAGGATACGACCTCGACGTCGAAGCTGCGCACGAGCTCGATCGTGCCGGCGTCGACGATCGCCACGTAGGGGATGTTGTTCATCGGCGAGTACTGCATGGCGACGCGCCGCTTGCCGGTGAGGATCTCGCGCAGGCCCTCGCGCAGCTCGGTGTGCGCGAGGTAGAACCGGGTCTCGCCCGGCAGCGCGTCGAGCTTGCGCGGCTCGACCTTGTGCACGAGCTTGATCGGGTTGCCCTGGGGCGGGACGAAGTAGAACCAGCGCCGGGTGGTCATCCCGGAGTCGAGGCCCAGAATGCTGATAGCCAGCTTGTCGCGGTGATGGAAATCGCAGAACAGCCAGCCGTCGAGGCGGGCCGCGTCGAGCGCGCCCTGGATCGCTTGAAGCTCCATCGGTCGCTCCTCCTCCGTCGTTGCCTACGCCGCCACGCGGGTGTCCTCGAAGAACCGCTCCACGGCGTCGAGGAACGCGGCCGGATCGCCCAGCGAGGCGATCTGGGTCCGCAGCCTGCGGCCCTCGGGCAGGCCGTGCGTGTACCAGCTGGTGAAGCTGCGCAGCTTGTGCATGCGCAGCGTCGCTTCGTGCTCCTGCTCGAGCAACAGGTTGAAGTGCCCGAGGATCAGCGCGCGGCGGTCTTCGAGCGTCGCCTCGACGACCTGCCGCCCGGCGAGCAGCGCCGCGGCCTGGCGGTAGATCCAGGGGTTCTTCATCGAGGCGCGGCCGATCATCACGCCGTCGCAGCCGGTCTCGTCGAGCATGCGCAGGACGTCCTGGGGCGAGCCGATGTCGCCGTTGCCGATCACCGGGATCGAGAGCGCGCGCTTGAGCGCGGCGATGCGCGACCAGTCGGCGCGGCCCGAGTACATCTGCTTGGCCGTCCGCGGGTGGAGCGCGACGGCGTCGATGCCCTCGCCCTGGCAGATCCGGCCCAGCTCGAGGTAGTTCAGCGTGTCTTCGCGGATGCCGGCACGGAACTTCACCGTCAGCGGGATCGAGATCGCGGCGCGGATGGCGACGAGGATGCGCCGCGCGAGGTCCAGGTCGCTCATCAGCGCGCAGCCCGAGCAGCCCTTGAGGATCTTGTTCGCCGGGCAGCCCATGTTGACGTCGCACACGTCGGCGCCGATCTCTTCCACGATCCGCGCGGCCTCGGCCATGCGCGCCGGGTTCGACCCGTAGACCTGGATCGAGATCGGGCGCTCCTCGTCGACGAAGTGCATCAAGCGCCGCGTGCGCGGGTTGCCGCGCGTCAGCGCCTCGGACGAGATGAACTCCATCGTGACCAGGCCCACGCCGCCCAGGCGGCGCAGCACGAGGCGGAACTGCCGGTCGGTGACCCCGGCCATCGGCGCGAGGACGAGCGGCGGATCGACGCGGATGTTGCGATAGGCCACCACGGCGGCGGGCATTGTAGCAACCGAGGGGTCAGGTCTCGAATCTTTGGGTTTCGTCGTGGAGACGACCCAAAGATTCGAGACCTGACCCTACCTTCCTTCAAACCGGGGCGGGCGCTTCTCGGCGAAGGCCTGCAGGGCCTCCACGCGGTCGGTCGTCTCGAGCGTGCGGGTGTAGCACTCCCACTCGAGCTCGAGCGCCCGGCCGAGCGGCAGATCCGCGCCGGCGTCGATGGCCCGCTTGGCCAGCCGCACCGCGAGCGGCCCGTTGGCCGCGATCGTCTCGGCCAGCTCGAGCACTTCCATGTCGAGCCGGTCCTCGGCCACGACTCGGTCGGCCACGCCATCGGCCAGCGCCTCGGCCGCGTCGTGCAAGCGGGCGGAGAAGATCCAGCGCTTGGCGCGCGCAGGGCCGATCAGCCGCGGCAGGCGCTGCGTGCCGCCTGCTCCGGGGAGGATGGCGAGGGCCGTCTCGCGCAGGCCGATCTTGGCGCCCGTCGAGAGCAGACGCAGATCGCAGGCCAGCGCCAGCTCGCAGCCGCCGCCGGCCGCCGCGCCCCGCACGGCCGCGATCGTCGGGAAGGGCAGCTCGGCCAGCGCGTTGCAAACGGCGGCGATGCGCGGGACGAACCGCCGCACCTCGTCGGGCGTCATGTCGCGGCGCTCCTTGAGATCGGCGCCGGCCGAGAAGTGCGGCCCCGAGGGGCGCACCACGAGACAGCGCGCGGCGTCGTCGCGCTTGAGGCGCGCGAGGGCCACGGTCAGATCGTCGATCAGCTCGCGACCGAGCGCGTTGACCGGCGGGCGGTCGAGCACGAGCGTGCGCACGTCCGTGTGCGTGCTCTCGAGCCTGATCCAGCGCAGCTCGCTGACCTCGCTCACCTCGCCCCTCCTCTGGCCGCGCCGTCCAGCTCGCCGCCCGGCGCAACCGCGCCTTGCGGCCCCGGACGCGGCGGCTCGTAGTCGTCCGGGATCTCGATCACCAGGCGCAACAGCGCCATCGCGTGCGTCTTGCCCTGCGCGTCGGTCTTCAGGCTCGCCGAGCCCGAGCCGCCCAGCGAGTCGTGGAGCAGGAAGTTCAGACCGAGCAAGTTGGGCAGCTCGTGGCGCTCGACGGCGCCGTGCACGATCCCGTCGAAGTGCCGCTTCACGCGCTCGGGCGTCAGCTCGGCGCGCAGGATCTCGTAGCCGCGCCTGTCGTAGGCCAGGATCCCGACGTTCGAACCGTCGCCCTTGTCGCCCGAGCGGCCGTGGGCCAGCGCGTAGAGCGGCACGCGCTTCACGGGACCACCTCGATCCGCACCTCGGGCCGCACACGATCCTTGGGCACGAGCGCCGGCCAGTAGCCCAGCACCTCGGTGGCCTTGGGCCGGCCGCCGGCGAACCCCGTGACGCCCGGCGGACCCGAGGTGACGAGCGGCGCCAGCTCCTTGCCGAAGCGGTCCACCTTGGCCTGGCTCGCGTCCTTGACCCCGACGCGCAGGACCACCTCGGGCGCGCGCTCGGGCGCCCCGCCCAGCTCGCCGTGGCAGGCGTTCACGCCCACGAACTCGGTGATCGTGCGCTCGAAGGTCAGGCCCGCCCGGCCGAGCCGGCCCCACAGCGCGTCCGCGCACACGCGCGCCTTGGGCAGTGCGTCGGGACCGCTGATCGTGAGCGTGCCCACGGCCTTGTACCCCTCGAGGTAGGCGATCGAGACCTTGTAGGTGTCGGTGGCCGGCCCGCCGCGCACGCCCGAGACGCGGACGCGGTCCGGGCCTTCGTCCTCGAGCCTGATCGTGCGGAAGTCGACGGTGCAGTCGGGGGTCACGTAGCGCGCGGGATCGCCGAGCTCGTAGACCAGCTGCTCGGCCACCGTATCGACCCGCACCAGGCCGCCCGTGCCGGGATGCTTGGTCACGACGAACGTGCCGTCGGCGCGGCACTCGAGCACCGGATACCCGATGTGGTCCCAGCCCTCGACCTCCCACCAGCGCGAGAAGTTGCCGCCGGTGCACTGCGCTCCACATTCGACGATGTGACCGGCCACGGTCCCCGCGGCCAGCAGGTCCCAGGCGCTCTCGCTCCAGCCGAACTCGGCCATCAGCGGCGAGAGCACGAGGCCCGGATCGGTCGTTCGCCCGCTGACCACGATCTCGGCCCCACGGCGCAGAGCCTCGGCGATCGCCGTCGAAGGCAGGTAGACGTTGGCCGAGAGCACGCGGTCGCGCACGGCGGCGAGCGGGCGGCCGTCGTCGAGATGCGTGAGCGGCGCGCCCGAGGCGATCAGCTGGTCCAGACGGTCGAGCACGTCGTCGCCCGTGACCATGCCGATCACGAGGCCGTGCGCGCCGTGCTCGCGGGCCACCTCGGCCAGCGCACGACCGCAGGCGGTGGGATTGACGCCGCCCGCGTTGGCCACGACCCGTACGCCACGCTCGCGCAGCCGCGGCAGCACGAGACGGATCAGGTCGACGAAGTCGGTCGCATAGCCGCGGCTGGGATCGCGTCGACGCTGCTTCTGCAGGATCGACATCGTGACCTCGGCCAGGTAGTCGAGCGTCAGATAGTCGAGGGGCCCCTCCTCGAGCAGCCGCGCCGGCGCGTCGACCGAGTCGCCCCAGAACCCCTGCCCGTTGGCGATGCGCAGGATGCGGTCGGCCGCCATGCACGCTCCCGGAGCTCGGGACATCCCGAGCGCGGGATTATAGCGGTTCAGCGCTCGGCGGGAACGGCGACCCGGCGGAGCACCGCGTGGGTCATCTCGATCAGCTCGCGAATCTCGAACGGCTTGTGCAGGACGGCCGAGATGCCGCTGCGCGAGACCTCGTCGGGGCTCAGCGTCGTGCCCCAGCCGGTGACGAGCACGACCGGAACGTGCGGGCGAGCGGCGCGGATGGTCCGCGCGACTTCCCAGCCCGACATGTCGGGCATCCCGAGGTCGCTCATCACCAGGTCGAATTCGGAGACCGACGACATCTCGAGACCCTCGCGGCCGGAGAGCGCGATCTCGACCGAGTGGCCCTCGCACGACAGCGCGTCCTCGAGCAGCTGCGCGATCGACGGCTCGTCGTCGATGACCAGGATCCGCCCCGGACGCACCGCCTCGGGCGTCGCCGCGCCGGCATCGGCGACGACCTCGAGGGCCGCCACGTCGCAGGCCGGGAATTCGAGGACGAACCGGGTCCCGTGGCCCAGCGTCGTCGTCACGTCGATCGTGCCGCCGTGCCGTCGCACGATGCCGTAGGCCACGCTCATGCCGAGGCCCGTGCCGCCCTGGCCCTTGGTGGTGAAGAACGGATCGAACAGGTGTCGCCGGATCTCCTCGGTCATCCCCACGCCGGTGTCCTCGACCTCGCTGTGCACCAAGCCCCCCGGCGCGGCGCAGCGCAGCGTGAGCCGACCGCCCTGGGGCATCGCATCGACGGCGTTGAGGATCAGGTTGGTGTAGACCTCGCGCAGCTCCGCGGGGTTGCCCAGGATCGGCGGCACGGGCTCGCAGCGGCTGACGACCTGCACCGACACGTTGCGACGCGCGGCATCGGCCTCCCAACGCGTGCGGGTGATCTCGACGGCGTCCTCGATGATCTGGCCCAGATCGACCGGGGTCAGCGGTCGATCCGTGCGCAGCCGCGAGAACTCCTGGATCCGGCGCACCGTCTCGCGCCCGTCCATCGCCGCCTTCTCGACCACCGCCAGGTCGCGGTCGACGTCGGCCGGGAAGTCGCGGCGACGCAGCAGCTGCGTGCGACCGAGGACCGCTCCCAGCAGATTGTTGAAGTCGTGGGCCACTCCGCTGGCCAGCTCGCCGAGCGAGCGCAAGCGCTCGGAATCATGGAGCTTCTCGCGCAGCCGACGCGTCTCGGTCATGTCGATCAACAGGCATTCGGCCGCAGGTCTACCGAGATACTCGATGCGGCTGCCGCGCAATTCGAGCTCGCGCGAGCGACCCTGGGTATCGTTGGCTTCGACCTCGGCCGGGCTCGCCGGATCCCCCGCCTCCCACGCGCGGATGCGCTCCGTGACCACGTGGGCGTGGTGGGCCGGGAACAGGCTCTCCAGGCAGAAGCTGGGGCTCGCCGCGCGCTCCTTCGAGATGCCGAACGTCTCCTGGAACGCCTGATTGACGAACCGCACCTGCCCGCCCTGCACGATGAGGATCGAATCCGGCGAGTGCTGCACCAGGGTCCGGTACTGCACCTCGGACTCCTCGAGGGCGCGCGTGCGCTGGCTCACCTGCTGCTCGAGCGTCGCGTTGAGCGCGCCGAGCTGGTTCTGGTAGGCCTCGGACTCGGCCGCCTTCTCCTGGACGCGATCCATCATCTTGTTGAACGCCTGCCCGAGCTCGGCGATCTCGCGCACGCCCGAGACCGGGATGCGGTACGACGTGTCTCCCAGCGACAGCGCCACCGTGCCCTGGACCAGCTCGCGCAGCGGCGCGGTGGTTCGGCGGGCCATCCAGCGACTCACACCGATCGCCAGCAGCGCCAGCAGCAGGCCCGAGATGCCGAGACCGACCTCGAGTCGCTGCAGCTCGTCCTCGACCGAGTCGTACGACAGGCCGACGCGCACCGTGCCCCAGGGCTCGGCGACGCCCTCGACCCGCACCGGCACGACCGCCTCGAGCACCGTCAGCGCGCGGTGATCGTGGGTCGGCACCGAGATTTGCCGCGTCGTCGCGGCCTGCAGGTCGGCCGGCGACTGCGGGATCGAGGCCGAGAACGGCAGCGACCCGGCGACGCCCGCCGTGCCCCCCTCCTTGTCGTGGATCACGACGTAGACCAGCGCCGGATCCTCGACCGCGCCGTCGGCGGCGAGCTGGAGCGCGGTGTAGTTGTAGGCCAGGAGCGAGGGCGTGGCCACCGCACCGATGCTGCGCGCGATGGCCAGCCCTCGGCCGGCCAGGCCGCGCTCGAGCGCGCCGCGCATGCGCTGCTGGACGACCACGGTGGTCGCCCCGATCACCAGGATCACGAGCAGCGTGGTCGTGACGGCGAAGCTCTGCTCGAGTGTTCGCCGTCGGACCGGAGCCGGGATCACGACCGGCGCCCCTCCGGCAGGAACCACACCTTCTCCATGTCCACCTTGGCCAGGCCGAGCGGCGAGGGGCTCAGGCCGCGCACGCGGTCCCGCGTCGCGATGATCCCCATGGTGTGGTACAGGGGCACGATCGGCGCTTCGTGCAGCACGTGCCGCTCGAGCTCGCGGTAGATCCGTGCGCGCACCTCCGGATTGCGCTCGCCCGTCCCGAGATCGAGCAGTCGCTCGGTCTCCTGGCTCTGGTGGCCGAAGTAATTGCCCGAGCCGTCGGTCTCGAACAGCGAGCGCAGGAACGCGTCGGGGTCGGTGAGGTCGGCGACCCAGCCGAGCAGGAATGCCGGCGTCGTTCCGGCGTCGAGGTGCTCGCCCAGCTCGGGCCAGGTCACCGGCACCACGTCGAGGTGCAGACCGACGGCGGCGAGATCGTCGCGGATCCGCCCGAGCACGCGGGCCGCCGTCGCGTTGCGCGACGGATTCTCGAGACGGATCGACGGCAGTCCCGCGCCCCCCGGGTGCCCCGCCTCGGCCAGGATGCGCCGCGCCTCGTCGGGGGCATAGCGCAGCGCCTTCGGCTCGGGCGTGAAGCCGGGGATCCCCGGAGGCAGGATCCCTGCCGCTTCGCGCCGAGTCTCTGCGGCCTCGCGCACCAGGGCATCGCGGTCGATCGCGTGAGCGATGGCCTGCCGCAGCCAGAGTCGATCGAGCGGAGGCACCCCCGCGTTGAGGCCGAGGAACGACAGACTGAGCACCTGGTGCCGGTGTAGCTCGACATCGCCCACGCGCGCCAGCATCCCGAGCAGATCGGACGACGGCTCGATGACGTCGACCTGGCCTGCGAGGAACCGCGCCGCGCCGAGATCCGACTCGCTCGGGCGCAGGAAATGGACCTCGAAGCGCTCGAGGTAGGGCGGGCCCGCGAAGTACTGCTCGTTCGCCTCGAGCACCAGCCGGTCGCCGGGCGTCCAGGAGACGAAGCGGAACGGCCCCGTGCCCACCGGCGAGCGTGCGAACGCAGCCCCGCGCTCGCGCACGAGCGCGCGTGGCACGACGCCCAGGTTGTCGATCGCCAGCACCTCGAGGAACGACACGTAGGGCCGCGCCAGGCGGATGCGAATCGTCCGCGCATCGACGATCTCGATCCCCGGGATCACGTCGCGCCGGCCATGCGCGAACTCCTGCGCGCCGTCGATCACCATCAGGAACGAGGATGCGAGGTTGGTCTCGGCGCCGATCTGGCGCTCGATGCTGAACGCCACGTCATCGGCGGTCAGCGCCGACCCGTCGTGGAAGCGAACCCCCTGGCGCAGCGTGAACACGTATTCCGTGCCGTCGCGCGAGATCGTCCACGTCTCCGCCAACCCGGGCCGGACCGTCAGCGACGGATCGACGGTGACGAGCGTGTCGAAGATCTGGTTGATCGGCAGCGAATCGTAGACCGAAGCGCTCTGGCGCGGATCGAGCGAGAGCGGCTCTTCCTCGACGATGCGCAGCGTCCCGCCGCGGACCGGTCGCTCGCGGCCGGGAGCCTCCGCGCGTGGCGCGGGGGAGCATCCGCTGCCCAGCAGCGTCGAGGCGAGCAGCGCGGCGGTCACCCCGAGCGCGGCGCGAGAATCGAGCGCCCGTCGTTGCATGGCGGACGTACCTCCGCCGGCGGCCGCAGGTCCACCGGCCGCCGATGAATCTCGTGACCGCCTCAGGCGAAGTCAAGAATCCGGCTTGGGAGAACGGCGGCGACCTGCTAGAGTGTTCGCGCTGGCCGCCGATGCCCCGCGAGGCGATGACCTCCGGATATCGGCCGCGGCTCCCGGCGACGCCGCCCCCCGCGACGCGTCGCCGCGATGGAGCCGGAGTCCCGCGCCGGCGGGCAAGACCGCGGTCCAGAGGATTTGACGCAAATCCGCGCATACCTCCTGATCCGCACGCACCGCGAGCGACGGCCGACGCGGCGATACCGCCTCGTCCCCCCGCGGGAAGGACTCGTGAACGCATGTCGAAGGTGATGCTGGTCAACGTGACCCACGTCGAGGAGTCGCGCGTCGCGATCCTCGAGAACGGGGTGCTGGCCGACTACGAGATCGAAACCACCAGCCGGGCGACGCTCAAGGGGAACATCCACAACGCCGTGGTCGAGTCGGTCCACCCGACCCTCGAGGCGGCGTTCGTCAAGCTCAGCCCGGAGCTCAAGGGGTTCCTGCCGCTCGACGAGGTGAACTTCAAGCTGCTGCCCGCGCGCGGCGAGGGTCGCAAGAACGGCCGGATCGGCCAGCACCTGCACCCCGGCCAGAAGCTGATGGCCCAGGTCGTGCGCGAGCCGTTCTCGGGCAAGCCCCCCTCGGTCAGCACGTACTTCTCGCTGCCCGGCCGCTACCTGGTGCTGATGCCCGGCGTGGACTCGGCCGGCGTATCGCGCAAGATCGACGACGCCGGACAGCGCGAGCGACTGCGGCAGCTCGTCGACGAGCTCCAGCCCCCGGAAGGCTTCGGGCTGATCGTGCGCACGGCCGGCCTGGGCGTCAGCAAGACCGAGCTGCAACGCGATCTGCGCTATCTGCTGCGGCTGTGGGAGTCGATCCAGCGCGGGTCGCGCGGCGCGGAATTCCCCAGCCTGGTGTACCGCGAGGCGGACCTGGTCATCCGCACCATGCGCGACTTCCTGACCTCGGACGTCGACGAGGTGTGGATCGACGGCAAGGAGATGTACGAGAAGGCGCTGGCCTTCGTGGGCGACGTGATGCCCACGCGGGCCAAGATCCTCAAGCTGTACTCCGGCGACCGGCCGCTGTTCAACAAGTTCAACCTCGAGGAGCAGATCGAGCACATCTACAAGCGGCGCGTGCCGCTGCCCTCGGGGGGCGAGATCGTGATCGACGGCACGGAGGCGCTGACGGCGATCGACGTGAACAGCGCGCGGACCAAGCGTCACGGGGACGTCGACGAGACCAACACCCTGACCAACCTCGAGGCCGCGGCCGAGATCGCGCGCCAGCTGCGGCTGCGCGACCTGGGCGGCCTGATCGTGATCGACTTCATCGACCTGGAAGCGGCACGCAACCGCAAGCGGGTGGAGAAGGCGATGAAGGACGCGATGCGCGGCGACCGGGCGCGCTGCGACGTCACGAGCATTTCGAAGCTGGGCCTGATGGAGCTGGCGCGCCAGCGCATCAAGGGGGCCAAGCTCGGGGCGTCCTACGTGACCTGTCCGAGCTGCGACGGCTACGGCTGGATCAAGACCGTCGAGGCCGCCGCGCTGTCCGCGCTGCGCAAGCTTCAGACCAGGAGCGCGCGCGGCGGGTTGTCCTCGATCCGGCTCAGTCTGTCTCCCGAGGTCGCCACCTGGCTGCTCAACGCCAAGCGCGAGGAGCTGCTGCGCGTCGAGCGCCGGAACGACCTGAGCCTCGAGGTCGCACCGCGGCTCGGCATGCGACGCCACGAGACGGAGTTCGAGGTCCAGGCGCGCGAGCGCTCGGAGACTCCCGCGGTACCCGATCCATACGAGCCGCGAAGCGAGCCGTCGATCGCAGCGGCGCCGGCACCGCCGGCTCCGACGCCTCCACCCCCGGTCGTCGCGACCGCTCCCCGAGCGCACCCCGCTCCCCCCGTGGTCGAGGCCGCTCGACAGGACGAGCTCGATTCGGACATGGAACCGGACGACGATTCGGGACCCGACGACTCCCCGGCTCCGGCCGAGGGAAGCCCGGCAGGCACGGTGCCGGGTGGGCCGGCGGACCCCAACGCCGCGCCGGGCGGCGATCTGGGAGGCCGCCGGCGACGGCGCCGGCGGCGCCGGCGGCGTGGCCGCGGCGGCCGGCCCGACCAGCCGCGCGCGGAGGGTCAGGAGGGCGTCACCGACCTCCCTGCGGGCGATTCCGTCCCGCGGGTTGCCGAACCCGCGGCTCCGCCGCGCGATGAGCCGGTGCCCGAGCCGATCGTGCCGATGGGTGTGCGTTCGGACGAGCTGATGCCGGCGGCATCGGGTGGTCACGGCGGAAGGCGCTCCGGGAGTCGTCGCGGTCGCGGCGGCCGGCGCGGTCGTGGCGGCAGCCCTGGCGTAGAGGGCTGACGATTCGACCCAGCCGGTGGCGCCGAGGGGCGGGCGTTCGTAACCTCTGGGCGTCAGCGCCGACGGGAAGTCCGCCCGTTCTGGCGCGCGAGAGGGTGGGGAGGACGTTGAGCCGTCAGAATCGAGCCGAGGTCCGCCGAAACCTCGCCCTGCTCCTCGGCACGACGACCGGCTTCGACGCGGTCGAGGCCGGTCTGTGGGTCGCCGCCGAGGAGTACCCGGACCTGGACGTCCCGCGCGAAGCCGGCCGGATCCGGCTCGTGGCGGCCGAAGCGGCGCGGCGCGCGCGTGGGGTCACGAACCCCTTCGCTCGACTCGATGCGCTGCGCTCGCTCGTGTTCGACGAGTTGCGCTTTCGCGGGAACGAGCAGGAGTACAACGACCCGCGCAACAGCTTCCTCAACGAGGTGCTCGATCGGCGCCTGGGGAACCCGCTGAGCCTGTCCATGCTGTGGATCGAGGTCGCGCGCGCCGCCGGCTTCGAAGCGCGCGGCGTCGGGCTTCCGGGCCACTTCATCGCTCGGGCCTCGTTCGGCGGCCGCACGATGCTCGTCGACGCATTCCACGGCGGATCGGTGATCAGCGAGGACGATTGCCGCCAGCTCGTCGCGCGCACGACCGGCAGACCGTCGCTGTTCCGCCGCGAGATGCTCCGGGGCACCGACGAGCGGGCGATGATCGCACGCATGCTGCTCAACCTGAAGCACATCTACGTGAAGGCCGAGGACTACGAGCGTGCCTTGGCCACCGTCGAGCGGCTGCTGCTGTTGAACCCGACCGACGCCGGTGAGCTGCGGGACCGCGGCTTCCTGCACGCCCACCTCGGCCGCCCGGGCGCAGCGCTGACCGACCTCGAACGCTACCTGGAGAAGACGCCGCACGCCCGCGACGCCGAATCGGTGCGCGGCCGCGTGGCCTGGCTGCGCCGGCAACTCTCCGACTGCAACTGACCCCGGTTTGAAAGCCGCTCCGGCCGTGGCGCATAATGCTCGCCGACCACGGCCGCGGATCGATCCCGCCGCGTTCCGGGCGCATCTCGGCGCGCCGGTGCGGGCCGGAGCGCGCGGTGGTGCGAAGGCGGCGCTTCCTGATGAGCACCGAAGTCAGCCCGGTCGGCACCGTGTCCACACGCAAGTCCCTCGACCGCGCCGTCGTGCGCTTCGCCGGGGACTCGGGCGACGGCATGCAGCTCACCGGGAACCGGTTCACCGCGGCGACCGCGGCCGCGGGCAACGACCTGGCCACGTTCCCCGACTTCCCCGCCGAGATCCGCGCGCCCGCCGGCACGCTGGCCGGCGTGTCGGGCTTCCAGATCCAGTTCGCGTCGGAGGCCGTGTTCACGCCGGGTGACCGCCCCGACGTGCTCGTGGCGATGAATCCCGCCGCGTTGAAAGTGAACCTGAAGGACCTGCGACCGGGCGGGATCCTCGTGCTCAACGTCGATGCATTCAAGGACGGCGACCTGCGCAAGGCCGGCTGCGCCACGAACCCGCTCGAGGACGGATCGCTCGACGGCTACCAGCTGATCCGCGTCGAGATGTCGAGGCTGACCAAGGCCGCGCTCAAGGAGCTCGAGCTGCCGGCGCAGACCGTCGAGCGCTGCAAGAACTTCTTCGCGCTCGGGATGACCTACTTCCTGTACAACCGCCCGATGGAGGGCACGCTGCGCTGGATCGAGAAGAAGTTCGCGGGCAAGCAAGCGCTCGTCGATGCCAACCAGCGGGCGCTGAAGGCGGGCTTTGCCTATTGCGAGGCCACCGAGGTGTTCCCGAGCTCGTACGAGGTGCCCCCGGCACGGCTCGTCCCCGGGACCTACCGCAACATCTCGGGCAACCAGGCGCTCGCGCTCGGTCTCGTGACCGCGGCGCGGAAGAGCGGGCTCACGCTGTTCCAGGGCTCGTATCCGATCACGCCGGCTTCCGACGTGCTCCACGAGCTGTCGTCGTACCGCAACTTCGGCGTGATCACGTTCCAGGCCGAGGACGAGATCGCGGCCATCGGCTCGGCCATCGGCGCGGCGTTCGCCGGCGCGCTCGGCGTCACGACCACGAGCGGCCCCGGCATGGCGCTCAAGAGCGAATTCCTCACGCTCGCGATCATGACCGAGCTGCCGCTGGTCGTCTTCGACATCCAGCGCGCAGGTCCGTTGACCGGCCTGCCCACCAAGACCGAGCAGGCCGACCTGCTGATGGCCGTGCACGGTCGTTTCGCCGAGTCCCCGTGCATCGTGATCGCCGCGAGCACCCCGGCGGACAGCTTCGATACCGCGTTCGAGGCCTGCCGCCTGGCGCTGAAGCACATGACTCCGGTGATCCTGCTCTCCGACGGCTTCATCGCCAACGGCACCGAGCCGTGGCGGCTGCCCGAGCCGGACGCACTGGCCGCGTTCCAGGTCC
>Ga0180063_1000051_pt1 | contig 26268 bp, 23 predicted proteins | sample EasRivT47_16_10D_FD_121776 | JGI IMG/M metagenome (GOLD analysis project Ga0180063, IMG submission 121776) | Soil microbial communities from meander-bound floodplain in the East River, Colorado, USA - East River metaG ERMLIBT47_16_10D | ecosystem: Environmental > Terrestrial > Soil > Floodplain ...
TGAAGAAGTTGTTCCCCACGGTCACGTTAAAGATCGCCTCGCCCGCGCTCGTATCGCGAAGCGCCAGGATGCCGTCATCCGTCGCGACGTAGATCGCACGTCCGGCGACCTCGAGCGCGCGGCCACCGGCGAGCGGCGTTTCGTGCACGAGCCGCGCGGCGCCACCCGCAACGTCGAGCAGGCGTAGCGACTCGGCCCCCAGGACGAACAGTTTCGTGCCCGACGCGGCGAGCGCGCGGATCTCGAGCCCGGCGTCTACTTCCCCGGTGAGCGTCGGCCGCAACGGGTCCGAGGCGTCGAGGATCGCCACACGGCCACGCTCGAGCGCGACGTACAACGTGGCACCGGACGACGCGACGTCGACCGATCTCCCGCGCAGCGGGAGCGTACCCGCGGGTACGAGATCCCCTACCTCGTGGTGCTCGGCCCCGTGCCGCGCATGGATCATGATCTCGAACAGTCGAAGGACGCGGTCCTGCTCGACCACGACGAGGTAGTCGCCGGTGCGACCGAGGAGGATCTCCGCGCCCGGCGCGGGATCGAGCGTCACCGGCCGACCCCGCTCGGCCGGTCGGTCGAGCCACTTGCGCTCGATTCGTCCCCCGGGCCCGCCGAGGAACAGCAGGTTGCCCGCGGCCACTCCCGTCGAAACCGGGCCCGCGCCTTCGATCGGTCCGCGCGGCTCCGGCCTGGGAGCAGCGAGCGCGGCCTCGATGCGGCTCCCCGCGCCGAACACGAGACGATCGCCTTCGAGCGTGAGCCACTGGGCCCGGACTCCCGCGAGCCGCCCCGTCTCGATGAATCGCTCCGCGGCCTGAACGCCGCCGCAGACCATGAGCACCAGAACCGCCACTACGGCCACGCCCGTGCGCCCGACGTGCTCCGACATGCCTACCCCCCGCTTCGAACCCGGCCCCTCTGGTCGAGATTATGCGTCGGATCCCGAGTGCGGTGGCACGAATCCATGGCGAACGCCGTTCACGGTGCGTATATGCAGCGGGGAGGTGTGGGGCGGCATGCTCAGCCCGTTCGAGGACCTGAATCTCTACGCGTATCACCGGCTGCGCTGCCTCGTGCTCGATCTCGTGATCTGGAGCCTCGGGCCGGTCGTCGACAACACGCGCCCGTACGGTCGCGTGCGCCAGTGCCTCGCGGTCGCGACCTGCCAGGCTTGCCGGCGCTGGTACCGTATCCGCTAGCCCGGACCTTGGTTTATCCTGTCACCTGTATGCCCCCGATCCTCGAGCGCAAGACGGCAGGGTTGACGGTGCGCATCGACCGCAACACCTGCATGGCGAACGCGGCCTGCGTGAAGATCGCGCCCGAGATCTTTCGTGTGGACGACGAGAGCATCTGCGCGTTCGTCGAGCCGGCGACCGAGATCGAGCGCCAGCGGCTGATCGAGGCCTGCCAGCTCTGCCCCGTCGATGCGCTGATCCTCCTCGACGAGGACGGCCGGACGATCGTGCCCTGACGCAGGCCCGCCGCGCGACGGCTGGCTGGGCGCTGCTCTGGCTCGCCACGCTCGCGCTCGCGATCCACCGCATGATGTCCTACGACGTGTGGTGGCAGCTCGCCGCCGGCGCGTGGATCCGCGAGCACGGCTTCCCGTCGGTCGATCCGTTCAGCTACGCCTTTCCCGGACGAGAGTGGATCGAGCTGCGCTGGATCTGGCACGTAGTGCTCGACGTGCTCTTTCGCTCGTTCGGCCTCAACGCGCTGATCCTGCTCGAGGTCGCGCTCGTGCTGGGCGCGCTCGCGCTCGTCGCGCTCGCGGCCGGCCCGCGCTCCGGTTGGGCCGGCGTGTTCGGCACGATGGTCGCGCTCGCGTGTGCGCAGCCGCGGTTCCTGGTGCGGCCCGAGGTTGCGTCCTTCGTCGGCCTCGCGCTCGTGCTGCTCTGCGTGTCGCGCTACAAGCAGGGCGGCAGCGTGCGCTGGATCCTGGGCCTCCCGCTGGCCCAGGCGGTCTGGTGCAACACGCACACGCTGTGGGTCCTCGGTCCGGCGGTGTTGTGGATCGTCGTCGTCGCGGAAGCGCTCGAGGCGGTCGGCGGGCGCACGTGGCCCTCCACGTTCGCGCGCGACGACGGGATCCGCGGGCCGCGCCTGGGGTGGCTCGCCGGGATCGCCGCCGTGGTCACGCTCGCCGGTCTGGCCACGCCCTACGGCTGGCGCGGGGTGGCCTACGGGCTGCGCCTCTTCTCGCAGATCCAGTCCGGCCACGTCTTCGCGCAGGTGATCGATGAGCTGCAGAGCCCGTTGAGCCCCACGACCTTCGGCTGGAACTGGACGACGATCGTGCTGCTCCTGGCCATCGGCGTGTCCGCGCTCGGGTTCGTGCTGCGTCGGTCGCGCCTGTCCCTCTCTCGCGCCGCGCTGTGGGCCGCGTTCCTGTTTCTCGCGCTTCGCGCCCAGCGCAACGTTGCCCTGTTCGGCCTGGTCGCGGGGTGGACGATCGCAGCGAACCTGTCCGAGCACGCACGCGCGGCGCTTGCGTCGGCGCGCGCGCTCGCCGTCCGGCGGCTCGGGGCGGTCGCCCTCACGGCGCTCCTCGCCGTGGCCACGCCGCTCGCCGCCACGGACTGGCTGTACCGCTTCCAGGGCTCGCTCAAGCGGTTCGGGTTCGGGCTCACCGATCGGCGCTACCCGATCCGTGCGCTGGCCTTCGTGCGCGAGCAGCGACTCCCCGGGCCGGTCCTGGCCACGTTGGCAGACGGTGGGTACGTGCTGTTCGAAGGCGGGCCGGCGAGCGTCTACGTGGACGGCCGCCTCGAGGTGTACGGCCCCGAGATCCTGGCACGCGTGCTGCCCATGCTCGCGACGGGCCATGGGGTGGATGCCGAGATCGAGCGCACGGGCGCGCGGATCGCGATCGTGCCGACCGATGCCGGCTCACGGCAGCTCCTCGACGCGCTCGAGCGCGCGGCGGACTGGGTACCCGTGTACTTCGACTCGCTGCACGTGGTGTATCTGCGCCGGACCGAGGACACGCGAGCGCTCGCGGAGCGCTGGGCCATCGACTGGGCGCGGCCGACCGCGCGCAGCGTGGCCATCCCGCCCGCCGTCGCGGCGGACGACTGGCTCGCGGGGTTGTGGCCCCGAGCCCCCGACGCGTTCGCGGACGAACGGCTCGGCGTGCTGTTCACCGCGGTCGGGAGCTACCAGCTCGCGCTCGAGCGGTTCGAGGCCGCGCTGCGCGTCGACCCCGGCGCTCCCCGCGTCCGGCTCTACCTCGCACTCTTCCGGCGCGCCCAGGGCGAGGACGGCGAGGCCGATGCCCTGCTGCGCGGCGTGCCCGCGCGGTGGCTCGAGGCCTTCGAGCCGTGGACCGCCTCGGCGCAGCTGCATCTCTGGACCGGGCGGCTCGACGGGGCGATCGCGGGGTTCGAGCGCGCGATCGCGCACGGCGCGCCCGAGCCCGAGACGTCGCTCCGGCTGGCGCGGGTCGAGATCCGCGCCGGGCGTCCCGGCGCGGCCGAGCCGCGTCTCGAGCGCATCGCGGCCGAACGGCCGGAGGCATTCGACGCGTGGAACCTGCTCGCCGTGCTGGCCGTGCAGCGTGGCGCACCCACGCTTGCGATCGAGCGGTTCGAGCGCTCGTTGGCCATCGAGCCGCGCCAGGCCGATGTATGCCGGACGCTCGCTCGACTCCACGTCGAGTCCGGGAACGACGCCCGCGCGGCCGAGCTCGCAGCACGCGCTCGTGCGATCGACGGCACACCGTGATTCACCACGTCCGTTCCTCGACCTGGCCGTCCGCGGTTCGGCGCAACGAGCAGACCTGGGTCGGACCGCTTGCGTCCCACGAGATGCGCCACGCGATCTCCTGGGGGTAGGGCTCGCCGAGCGCGCCCGCGTTCACGCACGGCACGCCGTCGAGCTTCGTTGCGCCCCAGGCTTCGTGAATGTGACCGCACAGGAAGAGCCGCGGTCGTGCGCGAGCGATCCACCGCCGTACCGCGCGGCTGCCCACGTGCGCTCCGCGCTGGGTCCGGTCGAGGGCTGTCGCGCGCGGCGGCGTGTGGCTGAGCAGGACGTCGATCGGTGCGGATCCTTCGCCGAGCACGCGGCGCAGCGCGAGGTCGGCCTCCTTCTCCGGCCACTCGTAGGGGAAGCCGAACTTCGTCGGGCCGGCGCCGCCGAGGCCGACGATCGAGATGCCGGCGATCTCGGCCCGACGCTGATCGCAATTCTGGGCCGCCGTCTGCGGCGCGGGGTCGCGCAGATCGTGGTTGCCCGGAACGAACGCGACCTCCGCGCCGAGCGCTTCGCGCACCGCGGCCAGGACTCGGCCGACCGAGGCATCGTGCGCCGCGCGGCCGGTCAGGCGCTCCTCGCCCCAGGGCGGATCCACGCCGACGTCGCCGACGAGCAGCGCGACGGTCGCTCGCGAGCCGCGCAGCAGATCGAGGGTTCGGCCGAGCCGCTCCTCCTGTCCGTGCACGTCGCCGAGGACGATGATCTCGCTCGCCACGCGGGGCATTCTATGCGGCACTTCGGCGCAAGAGCGGCGGCGAAAAGAGTGGTTGCGGATCTGCAACCGAGATGGCCGAGAGAATGGCGTGAAACTGGCGCCGATTTCGTCCACGGCGATTGACCGCCTCCGGGCCTCGGGGTATATCAGCGAGCGATGGAACAGGCAGCCATCGCGTTCGGTCGGTACCTGAGATTCCTGCGCGAACGTCGTGGACTGTCGTTGCCCATGGCGGCCCAGCTCTCGGCCTCGTCCGTCCGACCGCTCGACAAGGGCACGCTGTCGCGTCTCGAGCACGGTCGGCAGCGGCCCGCGGTCTCGGCGCTGATTCCGATCTGCCACATCTACCAGATCTCGGCCGACGCGCTCGTCGAGCGGCTCGAGCTCGATACGGAGCTGGACCGCGCCGGCGCTCCCGATGCCGAAGGGTTCGAGGTCCACGATCTACTGCGCCTGGGGCGTGACGCGCTCGTGCAACACGGACGGAAATGGGACGCCTACGCCTATTACCGCGAGGCTGCGTGCCGTGCGGTAGATCCGCGCCAAGCCGATCGTGCGCCACGGACCGAGCACGAGCGGATCGCGGCGGTGTTGAACCTGGCCACCGTGATCCGCTCGCTGGGCAAGAACCGGCTTGCGCTGCACGAGCTGCGCGAGCTCGAGCGCGAGCGCGTCGCCTGCGACGCCGAGCGCTCGATCCTCCTCGATCGGATGTCGAACTGTCACCGCTGTCTCGGCGAGTTCGAAGCCGCCGGGAGATATGCCGACACGGCGATCGATGCAGCGCGCTCCGCCGGCGACTCGCGCGTGCTCGCCTTCGCGAGGTTCTCGCGTGCCTCGGTGGCGTTCGATCGTGGGGAGGCCGAGCCGGGGATTCGCGAGCTCGGAGCGGCGTTCCGCACCTACCGCGACGCCGGCGACCAGGAGGGGACGCTGCAAAGGTCCCCCTCGTTCGAGGTCGATGCCCTGCTGCGACTGTGCGAGGCCTATTTCGAGATGGGCTCCTTCGAGAAGGCCGGGCGCGCGGCGCTCGCCGCGAGGAGGCTCGCCGCGAAGCACGAGCTGCCGTCGGGGCTGGCCTACAGCGAGCTGTTCCTGGGGCGGCTCGACGAGCGCGCGGGCCGGCCGGATGACGCCGTGCGACGCTGGCGCCGCGTCGCGACCACGGCCGCGGAGCTGCGCAACCAGCGCCTCGCGTTCGCGGCGGAGTTCTACGTGTATCGCAACGCGCTCGACGCGGGCCACGCCGCGCTCGCGCGGGCGGCGCAGCAGCGGCTCGAGCGGCTCGCGCCGTGGGTGCCGCCGCACCTGCCGCTTCTCGCGCAGTTACGGGAAACGGCCGCGCGAGCCGGACGCCGAGAGACCGCGGCAGAGATCAACTGAAGGAAGACGGGGAGGCGATCATGAGCAAGCGATGGGGTTCAGGGATCCTCTTGGCGCTGGCAGTGGCTTGCCTGTCCGGGCAAGAGGCGAGCGCCGCGTGCGTGTCGGGGGTCCAGGTGACGTCGGCGAGTGCGTCCGGGGCAGATTTCTCGGCGACCCTGGCCAACCCGACGAACAAGTCGTTCCAGGGATACCTCGGAGTCGCGGTTACGCTCAAGGACGGGAGCACGGGACTCGCGAGCATCCCCATCAGCGTCCCCGCGGGCGGCTCGACCACCGCGGGCGCGTCGTTTCCGGCCGAGATCGTGGAGATCAACGACACGGAGACCTGTAACAAGGTGCCGTGGGGGATCACCGAGTCTCCCGACCCGGTCATCGTGATCCGGCCGCCCGAAGAGGGGAACGGGAACGGAGACGCCTGATCGAAACGGGCGCCCCGTTGGCGGGGCACCCGTCACGACGCTCAGGGTCCGATGACCACGAAGCTCGCGCATTTGGTGAACCCATTGCATGCGGCCACGCAGGCGTTCGAGAACGCGCGCCGTGTCCCGTCGGCGGCCTTGCAGACCACCGGGTCCCAGTTGGCCGGGCAGATGCACTGTGTCTCGCCCGGCGGAAGGCGCTCGATCTCGAGATAGTCGGCGACCGCGGCCGCCGAGCCAAAGGCGATCGCCACGACCGCCAGCGCGAGCACCAGTCGCTTCTTCGTCCTCATGATGTTCCCACCTCCTCGCGGGAGCGCGATCCCGTCACGCCCCGCGTGATGCCTCGAACGTACAGCAGGGCTCGCGGTTCGGCGGCGGCTCCGCGCAAGAAACCGGTTGAAGATCTACAACCGCGGGCCGCGCCGTAGCGTGAGCGCGATGCTCAGCGCGGCGTAATACGCGAGGTAGGCCAGCGACGCGCCGACGAGCCAGGGCTCGTAGTCCGGGAAACGGGCCACGATCGCCACGAGGCTCGCGATCCAGGCGACCGTGCACGCGATCGTCGTGCGGCGCAGCAGCGGCGTCCGATTGGGGTAGACGCAGTAGAGCGGCGCGAACGAGAGCGCGCCGAGCACCGCGACGATGCCCAGGGTCACCGGGACCGGCGGGCGCAGCAGCAGCAGATACAGCGCGACCACGTTCCAGCACGAGGGGAAGCCGCGAAACAGCCCATCGCTCGTCTTGGCCTCGGCGTGCGCGAACTGAATCGCCGACACGATGCAGATCCAGGCCGCCGCGGCGAAGCTCACGCCTGGGGGCAGCAGGCCGGAATGGTGCACGAGGATGGCCGGCACGACGACGTAGGTCAGGTAGTCGACCACGTTGTCGAGGAGCGCCCCGTCGATCGTCGGGACGCTGCTCGCGATGCGCAGCTGGCGTGCCAGGGGACCGTCGATTCCATCGATCGCGAGTGCGGCGAGGAGCCACAGAAACGCAGCCCGTTCGCGCCCCTCGCCCGCGGCGACGAGCGCGGCGAGCCCGCAGGCCGCGCCGCTCGCCGTCAGCCCGTGCACGAGCATGGACGCGATCCGGTGCAGCGTGCTCGGCATGCGGCCCATCCTGCCACGGAATCGTAAGCCTCGTTTCCGATTCGTAGGCCGGCCGGGCTCGAGCCCCGAGGGACGAGGCGCCGAGCCTGGATCCCCTGGCCGCTCGGGCCTAGATTTCGGGGAGCGGGGTTCCAAGCATGTCGTTCTACGGTGCAGCTCGAAGGTGGTTCGAAGACACGCCCGCGGCGCCCGCTCGCCCGTCCGCCGAATCGCTCCGCGGCGAGTCGGCGCTTCGCGCCGACTCCGAGCGGATCCTGCGCGCCGCGATCGACGGCGTCGATCCCGAGCGCTGCACCGCGCGGGCGCTCGCGTCGCACCGCCGGGCGATTCCGCTCGAGGGACGCGTGTGGGTCGCCGGCTTCGGTCGCGCCGCGGCGGCGATGGCGCGCGGCGCCCACTCCGTCCTGCAGGATCGCGTCGAGGGCGGAGTGCTGATCGTGCCGCAGGGGACACATGCGTATGTCTCGCCGCGTTACGACATCTTCCGTGGAGGCTATCCCGTGCCCGACGAGGCCGGGGTCGCGGGTGCGCGCGCGATCCGGCAGATGGCGCGTGAGGCGGAGGAATCGGACGTTCTGCTGTGTCTGGTCTCGGGCGGTGGCTCCGCGCTCTTGACCCTGCCGCCGGACGGAATGCCGCTCTCGGACGTGCAGACCGTGACGCGGATGCTCTTCGGTTGCGGCGTTCGGCCGGACGAGTTGAGCTGTGTGCGCAAGCACCTCGACCTGCTGAAGGGCGGGCAGCTCGCGCGCGAGGCCGCGCCCGCGCGTGTCTTCGCTTTCGTGTTGTCGGACCTACCGGGCGACCCGCTCGACGTCATCGCATCGGGCCCCCTCGCGCCCGACCCGTCGCGCTTCGCAGACGCGATGGCCTTGCTCAAGCGCCATCGCGTTCATGCCGAGCTGCCGCTGGCGGCCCGCGGCTGGCTCGATCGCGGCGCATCCGGCGAGATTCCCGACACGCCCGACCGCGGCGATCCGCTGTTCCTGCGCACGACGAGTGTCGTCGTCGGGAACGGCGAGCAGGCCGCCCGCGCGGCCTGCGAGGCGGCCGAGCATCTGGGCTACGAGGCGCAGCTGCTGAGCGCGACGCTCGAAGGGCCCGGGCCGGAGGCCGGCAGCTTCCTCGCCGAGACCGCGCGCGTGTTGGCCGCCTCCCGTGAGGGTCGCGAGCGGCCGCTGTGCGTGGTCGCTGCCGGCGCGCGCGGCAGGATCGGGGCGCCGGACGGTCGCAACCAGGCGCTTGCGCTCTCGGCGGCGTGGGGGATCGCGGGCCTCGAATCGACTCTCGTCGCCTCGATGGCCACCGACGGTGTCGACGACCCGAGCGGCGCCGCGGGCGCCATCGTCACCGGCAGCACCGTCTCACGCGCCGCGCGCGCCGGATTCGACCTGGCCACGGCGCTCGAACGGGGAGAGGCCGCCAAGGTCCTCGGCGAGCTCGAGGACCGCATCGAGAGCGGTCCGACCGAGACCCACGTCGGCGACGTCCAGGTCCTGCTCCTCGGCGAAGTCTGACGCCGAGCTCCCACCGCACCGAGTCGTGAAGTAGGATCGGTCCGCCCGCCGCGGAGAGCGGCCCCCTTTTCTCTCGACTGGAGGAGCGCCGTGGGACTGATCAACTGGATCTTCGACTTCTATCAACAGTATCGAATCGACGAGCTGCGCAAGGAAACGGTGCAGGCGGCCGCCGTGCGCGGCGCCGGCGGGACCGTCGACGCCGAGCGGCTCGAGCGTGCGCTGGGCGAGCTCGCGCTCGCGGTCCGGACGCTGCAACGCACGCTGGTGGAGAAGGGCGTGTGCACGCAGCAGGAGCTGCACGACAGGCTGAAGGCGATCGACCTCGAGGATGGCCAGGCCGACGGCCGCCTGCGGACGCCCTAGCGGATGCCGCCCGCGGAGGATCCCGAGAAGCGCTGGCTGGCGCAGGTACGCGTCGACGACTCGCGCCAGTTGACCGTGCGGGCGGTTCTCGTCGGCATGGTGCTCGGCGCGGTGATGTGCCTGTCGAACCTGTACGTGTTCTTCAAGACGGGCTGGTCGATGGGCACGACGATCACCGCGGCGATCCTGGCGTTCGCGGTGTTCGGCGGGCTCCACGCGGCGCGGGTCGTGCGTCGCCCGCTCGGCGCGCTGGAGAACAACGCGCTGACCACCGTGGCCTCGGGTGCGGGGTACATGACGGGCGGCGGAAACATGGCCGCGTTCGGCGCGCTGCTGATGGTCACGTCGCTGCGCCCCGACCCGCGGGCGATGATCGGTTGGTTCGCGGCGATCGCGGCGCTCGGCGTGTTCGCGGCGATTCCGATCAAGCGCCAGCTGATCAACCGCGAGGCGCTGGCCTTCCCGACCGGGACCGCCACGGCCGAGACGATCCGCTCGATCCACGGCGCGGCGGGCTCAGGCGCGGCCGAGGGCGCGCGCAAGGCGCGGGCGCTCGGCTGGGGCATGCTGTTCGCCGCGCTCTTGACCTGGATGCGCGACGCCAGGACCGCGTGGATGCCGTTCAATGTCCCGGCCACGATCCCGCTGCCGTTCAGCGTGGCGGGTCGTGCCGCCGTCGAATGGACGCTCGCGATCAAGACCGAGGTCGTGCTCGTGGGCGCGGGGGCGCTCGTCAGCTTCCGCACCGGCTGGTCGATGCTCCTGGGGGGCGTGTTCACGTACGCGTTTCTCGCGCCCGAGTTGATCGAGCGCGGGGCGATCGCGAACGTGAGCTACAAGACGATTGCTGGCTGGACCGTCTGGCCGGCGTCCTCGATCCTGGTCGCCTCCGGCTTGACCTCGTTCCTCCTCGACGGCAAGAGCGTGGCCCGCTCGTTTGCCGGTCTCGGCGCGTTCCTGCGCCGGCGTGACGCTGCGTCCGCGGATCCGATGGACGCCGTCGAGTGCCCGGCGTGGTGGTTCCCGGCCGGGTTCGTCGCGCTGGCCCCGATCGTCATCGCCTTGATGATCTGGCTGTTCCAGATCCCGCTGTGGGCCGGTCTCGTCGCGGTGCCGCTCGCCGTGCTCATGGGGTTCGTGGCGGCACGCGTGACCGGCGAGACCGATGTGACCCCGACCAAGGCGTTCGGGCCGGTGACGCAGCTCGTCTACGGTGTGCTGACCCCCGGCAATCTCTCGGGCAACATCATGGCGGCGAACGTCACGGGCGGAATCGGGCTCCACGCGGCGGATCTCTTGACCACGCTCAAGACGGGGTGGCTCCTCGGCGCGAGTCCGCGCGCGCAGTTCTTCGCGCAGCTGTGGGGCTGCGTCGCGGGCGCACTCGTCGTCGTTCCGGCATTCCAGCTGCTGATCCCCGACCCCTCGGTGCTCGGGACCGATGCCTGGCCTGCGCCGTCCTGCCTGGTGTGGGCCGGTGTATCGACGGCGTTCGCGGACGGTCTCGGCGCTCTGGGCGGGCTGGCCAAGGTGTCGATCGCCGTCGGCCTCGCGCTCGGGGTCGCGCTCGCGTTGCTCGAGCGCCTGGCGCCGGCGGCGTTGCGTCCGTGGATCCCGTCTCCGGCGGGCATGGGGATCGCCATGGTTCTCCCCGGGAGCAACTCGATCGCCACATTCGTCGGTGCAGTCCTGGCCGCGCTGCTACGGCGGTTTCGCCCCGACCTGGCTACACGGTTCACCGTCCCGGTGGCTTCGGGATTGATCGCCGGCGAGAGCTTGATGGGCGTCGCCGTCGCGCTGCTCATCGTATCCGGCATCTTGGGCTGACCCCAATCATCTCGACGCCTCCAGCAGCTCGCTCGCTCGGGCCAGGTCGCGGCGGATCGCGGCCCGGTCGGGCCGCAGCGCGGCGGCCTGCTCCAGCTGGGTCCGTGCCTCCGCGAGGCGGTTCTGACCCAGGTACGCCAGGCCCAGGCAGTGCTCGGGCGAGGGGACGAAGGGCAGGATCCGTGCCGCGCCATAGGGCGGCTCAGTGCGCGCCAGCGCTTCCTGTGCCACGCGGACCGCCTCGTCGAGGCGATCGTCCGCGCCGACGAGGACCCACGCCAGCACGCTCTGGTTGTACCGGCTCGGGTCGCGCGCGACCGCCCGGCGCGCGAAGGCCTCGGCCTCGCGGAACCGCTGCTCGTCGGCAAGGGCCAGAGCGAGCAGGGCCAGGAGTTGTGTGTGAACCGGCCCGCGCGCGAGCTGGGCCTCGGCGGCCCGCGCGGCGGCTGCTGCGTCCCCGTCGAGCAGCGCGAGCGTGGGCTCGAGCCGCAGCAACGCGTCGTGCTGCGGGAAGTGCTCGAGCGCGCGACGCAGTGCGGCCCGCGCCTCGTCGGCCTTTCCGCGGCGCATCAGGATCTCGACCAGCATCTGCTGCAGCCAGACGTGCCGCACGCCTGGGTCGAGCGTCACCGCCTCGCGAACCTCCCGCTCGGCGTCGTCGAACCGTCCGGCGTGCAGGTACGAAACGGCCAGGTTGGTGTGGAATTGCCGACGCTCACGGTCGTGCACGAACGTCTCTTGTCCGCGGCGCACGACCTCGTCGGCTTCGACCTCGTGGCCGGTCGCGAGGTAGGTCTCGGCCAGGACCGCCGCGCGCCACGGTGCCCGCTCTCCCATCTTGGCCAGATCCCGGGCGACCTCGATCGCGCGATCGGGCTGCCCGAGCGCGATCCGGGACTCGATCAGCGGCTGGACGCTCGACACGTCCTCCGGCATCACGCTCCGCGCTTCGGCGAGCTTCGGCTCGGCGTCGGCGAACCTGCCGGCGGCGTAGGCGATCATCCCGAGCGAGAGCGTGAGGTCCTTCTCGGCCGTGGCGGCCTTGTCGGGTCAGAGGGCCGCCAGCCGCTGACGCACGATGCGCTCGGCGCTCGTCACGTCGCCCACCGAAAGGTACGCGTCGACGATCATCTCGCCGACCACGGCCACGACCTGCGGAGCGCTGGCCGAGCGCTCGAAGAACTTCGCCGCGGCGGCGATCGCCGTTTCGGTCTCGCGCTCATCGCCCTTGCGGATCGCGAGCTTGGCCCACGCGCCGTAGCACAGGCCGAGGTCCGGCGCGGCGTCGGCGAGCTGCTTGGCGTGGCGGATGCCGTCGTCGAATCGACGCTGTCGGTCGTACACCGCGAACAGCGCCTTGAGCGCTTGCGGGTCGTGGGGCGCGGCGGCGACCGCGCTGCGAGCGAAGATCTCGGCCTGCGTCACGTCGCCGAGCGTGAGCGCGGTCTCGGCCCTGGCGCTGCGGATCCGGGTCTCGAGTGCGTCCGAGTCGATCGCCAGGGCGCGATCGAGCAGGGCCGCCTTCAGCTCGGGGTCGCCCAGCCGCGAGCACTGCATCGCCGTGTTGTACAGGAACGCACGCTGCTCGGCGCGGCTGTCGATTCCGCGCAGTGCCTCGGCCACGACCGCGTCGATCTTCGACGGCACGCCTTCCGCCACGGCGACTCGGGCCAGGTCCTGGTACCAGGCGACCGTTCCGGGATGACCCGCGAGAAAGCCGCGGATCTCGCCAGCCGCCTCGTCGAAACGGCGCTCTTGAATCCGCACGTCGCCCACGTGGTAGTAGGCCAGGCTGAACCCGGGATCGAGCTCGAGCGCCCTGTGGAAGGCCGTGAGCGTCTCGGCGCGCAGCGCGGCATCGGGGCCGGAGTGGAACAGCGCCTCGCCCAGGCCGTACCACGCCTCCTTCTCGTCGGGGAACCGCTGCACCAGCCCCTCGAACTTGGGCCGCGCCTCGTCGAACCGCCGCTCGACGAGCGGAAGGAGCGCTTCCGCCAGGAGCCGCTCCTTCCGCGTCAGCTTGACCTTCCCGCCGAGCAGGGCCCGCAGCGGGTCGCCCGGGCTCGCGCCGCCACTGATCAGCACGAGCGGGTCGATGCTCGGCGCCCACCACCGAACGACGGCGAGCTTGTAGTACGCCTTGCCGAACGCCGGATCGATCGCGATCGCCTTCTCGAAGGCCGCGGCCGCGTCGGCGAAGGCCAGGGCGTTCGAGGATTCGACGCCTTGCAAGTAGGTCTGGTAGGCCCCGAGCGACATCGACGTGCGCTCACCGACGGCCACGTCGCCCGTGCCGTCGAGCCCCAGGTCGTGGCGAACCGAGGTCGTCAGACCATCGACCATCCCGTAGAGCTCCGTGCCGTCGACGCGCTCGGACGCGGCCACGGTGCCGTCGGCGAGGTTCACGAGCTGCGTCGTCAGGATCCACCGCTCGCCGAGCCGGCTCACCGAGCCGACGAGCATCTTCGTGGCCCCCGCGCGCGCGGCGACCTCCAGCGCGGTCTTTCGGTCGATCGAGCGTCCGCCGCGGCCCAGTTGCTCGAACACGTCGAGCAGACGCTGGCTGCTCAGCACCTTGAGAGAGTCGACCTCGGTCAGGTCGGTGATGATCAGCTCCTGCAGGATCTGTCCCAGTCGTTCGGGATCGTCGGGCTGCTGCAGATTGTCGAACGGGATCACGGCCAGCGTCGGCGGGCCGGCGAGCACGTCGCGCAGCCCCTGGAATGCGAACGGCGCGAGGACGACGAGCGCGAGCGCGCCGAGCGCCGCGGTCAGGGGCCAGCCGCGCAGGCGCCGCCACTTCACCGCGAGGCCCGGGTCGCTGACGAGCGGCACGGGTTGCGAGTCGGTGACGCGCTTCAGCCGTTTGAGATCCTGGAGCAGCTCTCCCGCGTCCGCGTAGCGGCTCTCCGGCTTCTTCTCCAGGCAGCGCAGGAGGATCCGCTCGAGCTCGACGGGGATTTGCGGGTTGAGCGGGGCGATCGCCGGCGGGGGATCGCGCAGGATCGCCGTCAGGGTGTCCGTGACGGTCTCGCCGCGGAACGGCCGCGTGCGCGTGGTCAGCTCGTACAGCACGATGCCGAAGGCGAACACGTCGGAGCGCGCGTCGACTTCGAGGCCACGCGCCTGTTCGGGCGACATGTAGGCCACCGTGCCGAGAATCCGATTGTCGCGCGTGACGGCGTCCGAGATCGTATCGAGACCGCTCGTATCGCCCTTCGGCGGCTTGCTCGGATCGTGGTACAGCTTGGCCAGCCCGAAGTCGAGGATCTTGACCCGTCCCCCTGAGTCGATGCGGACGTTCTCGGGCTTCAGGTCGCGGTGCACGACGTTGGCCTGATGCGCGCGCGCCAAGCCCTCGGCGATCTCGATCGAGAGCCGCAGACACTCGTCGACCGACGGAAGCCCGTCGCCGATGCGCGTGGCGAGCGTCCGCCCGTCGATCAGCTCCATGGCGATGAAGATGATCCCGTCGGCCTCGCCGACCTCGTGGACGGTGGCGATGTTGGGGTGGTTCAAAGCGGCAGCGGTGCGGGCCTCGCGCACGAAGCGCTGGCGCCGCTCGTCGTCGGTCACGTACTCGGCGTGCAGCACCTTCAGCGCGACGGAGCGGCCGAGGCTCTGATCCAGGGCCCGGTACACGACGCCCATGCCGCCCTCGCCGATCTTCTCGACGATGCGGAAGTGCCCGAGCGTGCTGCCGACCATGACCCGTCCGATCCCTCCGCCGACCATCCTATTCGTGGAATACGCGCCCGCTCGGCGTCCGTTCCTGTTTTTACAAGACTTTACGGAGTAGAATCGAGCCCGCTTGACCTCCGACGGAACGCTGCGGCGACTCTCGCCCGCCTGGCTCGACGCGCTCGCTCTCGCTGCCATCGCGTTGACCTGTCTCGCGCTGCGGCTGCCCTCGCTCGACCGCGTGTGTCTCAACCCGGACGAGAGCCAGTACCAGGCCACCGCCTCCTACCTCGTGGCGACGGGAACGCCGCCGTTCCTCCCCTGGGGCGAGCCTGGCTCGTTCGGCCTGTTCTCGCTGATGACCCGGGTCTTCGGCGACTACCCGATCTTCGAGTTACGGGTGCTGGTGCAGCTGGTTTGCCTCGGGATGGCCGTCGTGCTGTACCGCGTCGTCGCCGCGGCGACGACGCGGTGGTGCGGGCTCGCGGCTGCGCTCGTGCTCGTGCACTACACGATGCGCTACGAGGGGTTGACGGTGAACCGGGACTGGTTCGCGAGCGCGTGCGTGCTCGCCGGGGTGGCGCTCGGGGCCACCGCCCTGGCGCGGTCGCCGGGGCGGCGCACGAGGCTGCTGTTCCTCTCCGGCCTCGTCGGCGCCACGGGAGTTTGGTTCAAGCTCCAGGCCGGGATCATGCTGCTCGCGGTGCCCGCGGCGCTCGCGTACGAGGGGCTCGACGACGGTCGGATCCGCGACGCGCTGCGCAGCGTCCTGGTGCAGATCTCGGGGTCGCTGCTCTCGGCGGTGTTGCACTTCGCGCCGTATCTCGCGCTCGGCACGCTCGGCGAGTACTTCCGGTCGTTCTTCGTCGATTGGCGGCTGTTCATCGTCGGCAACGAGGCCGCGGTCGGCGGCGGCATGGCGGTCTACTGGAGCCGGTTCTACGCCGCTCAGCCGAACCGGCCGCTGCTCCTCGCGGCCTACGGCCTCGCCGCGGCGAGTCTCGCCTGCGCGGCGTGGCGCCTCGTGCGCCGAACGGGATCGCCCCGGACGTTTCTCGTCCAGCCGGTCGTCGTGCTGTTCGCGGTCTACGCCGGGACCGCGATGGCGTGCGTCAAGCTCGGCAATCGCTTCTTCGGCCACTATTACCTGCTGCTCGTGCCCGCGATCGCCGGTCTCGTCGGCCTCGCGCTCTGGGCGCTCGCCGTGGGAGCGCGCAGCGAGCGGGGCTGCCGTGTCTTCGCGCGGGTCGTCGTCGCGCTGCTGCTGCTCGCAGTCGGCACGCGGATCGCCCGCGCCGGGTGGCCGCCTCGGGCGTTCGACGCGGTGATCCTGGTCCTCGTCGCGGGAATAATCGCCGCGGGCGCGTTGCGGCCGATCCGCAACGCCGGGACCACGGCCGCCGCGCTCGTCGTGCTCGAGCTCGCGGTCCTCGTGTTCACGGCCCAGCGGGCGCCGACCCCCGCGTCGATGTCCCACAACCCGTACCGTTTCGAAGCGCTCGCCGCGTTCCTGCGCGCGCGCAGCGCGCCCGGGGATCGGCTGTTCGTCTGGGGCTGGGCACCCGAGATCTACTCGCTGACCGAGCTCGAGAGCGCATCGCACATCTCCGTGACGCAGCACGTCGTGCAGGACCACATCGAGGGCACGGGCCCGCCGCCCGGCATCGACCCGATGTGGGCCGATCGGTTGCTCGGCGAGCTCCGCGCGCGCGAGCCGCGCTTCATCGTCGACGCCGCGGCACGGAGCTGGTTCATGTCGAACCAGGAGATCTACCGATTGTCGCGCTACCCGGACTTCGCGCTCGTCGTGCTGCTGCGCACGAGCTACGAGCGCGTCGCGACGATCGACGGCTGCGACGTGTACGAGCGTCGGTCGTCGTGACCGGCCGGACGGCTGAGGGGTTCTTGTGCTCGGGTAAATCTTCATATGTTCTACCCGCGTGTACGAACGGCGCCTGTCTTCCGCGATCACGCGTAGCCGGAAGATCGTGCTGCTCCTCGGGCCACGCCCGACCGGCAAGTCGACGCTGCTCGCCGGGCTCGCGCCGGACCGCACGGCCTAGTCCTCGAGCAGCTCAGCGCAGGATGCACGGAAAGCGGCGCGGAGCGGTGGCCAGGGCGCGCAGGAGCTCGGCGTCCGCTTCGGACTCGACACGGTCGGAGACGACGAGGCACAGCGGCTCCGGCTCGAACGCGCGCGGAGCGCGACGTTCGGGCGCGAAGTACGCGCCGATCGCGAGCGTGGGTCCGCCCGAGTCCCGCCGCCCCAGGAGCAGCCAAACCTGCCGCGCGGGCCAGGCCGGGTTGTGCGGGCTCTCCTCGATCAGCTTGGCGCGCGTCAGTACGGGGGCCAGATCGCGGTAGTCCGAGTGTCCGTATCGAACGGCGCGTACGTCGTATCGTGCGGCGAGCAGGCGCGCGACCTCCGGTTGCTCGAGCATCCAGTGCAGGAAACGCGCACCGAGCGGCGCCTCGCGGCAATAGTGGAACAGGTGGACGTAGTCGAACACACCGAGATCCTCGGGCGAAGCCACGATCCCGGTGGTTCCCAGGAACTCGCTCGACGACGCGTTGACGAACCGGTCCAAGATCTCGGCCGAGTAGGGCCGGGCCGGAATCACGCGGTAGTAGCCGACGACCCGCCGGTCCGGATCGTATCCCGGGACCATCCAACCGAGCAGTCGCACGTCGCCGGCCGGTGGTATCCAGCGGACGAGGACGTCCCACATGCGTTCGACCTCGGCCCACGCGCCCGCGAGTCGCGACGGTTCCCCGCCCCGAGCGGCGGCGAGCAGCTGCCGGGCCAGCCACGTCTCTCCGGTCTGGAACACACCCGCGGCGGGAAGGTCTCCGAGCCACGCGCCCAGAAAGCTCTCCGTCTCTCGAGCGTCGAGCTCGAGCGGCGCTTGCGCGATCGCCGCCCTCGCGCGCTCGAGCAGGTCGCGCTGCCCGCCCGCGGGAACGGTCCGGAGGACCGCGTCGACCTCGGCGACCCGATCTTGTCGGGCGCGCTCGGTGGCCCAGGCGAGGTAGTCCGGATGTGCCGCGAGCGCGCGTGCGAGCATCCCGCGGATGCGCAGCAGGGTCTCTCCGTTGACCAGAAACGGTGTGGCGAACCAGGGATTCGGCTGCGCTTCGGCTGGCCGCGAACCCGCCGGCGCGGAGAAGCGACTGACGCGCGCCATCGCCTGCTCGACCACATCCGCTGGGCTCGCGTCCGTTCGAACCACCGCCTCCACGGCGGGAATCCAGGCCGAGACGACCCGCGTCTCGACGCGGGGCTCGGACGTGCTGTCCGCCTGCACGTCGCCGAGCAGCTCATCGAGCGAAGGGGCGACGACACCGCCGTCGTGCACGACGTCCCGGACGCTCCCGGTCAGCGAGTCGAGGCCGTGGCCCAGCACGAACGGGCGGCCGGGCACATCGGGCGAGTCGGGGGCACCGGCGCACCCGGTCGCATCCGGGGCGCTCTCGCAGCGGGTCGGTGTGCCGGCGATCGTGACACGGCAGGGGGCGCTCTCGCCGAGCCTCGCGCCGAGCTCGCGCCAGCGGGCCGTGCGCGTGTCCGGCTCGTCGCGGCGACCCTCTCCGAAGGGTCGCGGGACGAAGGCCACGAGCCTCTCGGAGCCGATCCGATCGCGAATCGACCGCAGCACCGGCTCGAGCTGTGACGCCGCGTCGACCGTCCGCAGCTCTCCACCCGTGCGCTCGGCGATGGTGCGCAATGCGGGCAACGGGTCGACGCCCGAGGTCTCGCACCGCGCCGGGACGGCGATGCCGATCGGGAAGATGCTCAGCGACTGGGCCTGGACCGCGGCAGCCAGGACGTCTTCCGCGGTCACTCCACCGGCGCCCTGCGTGTCGCAACCGCGTGTCAAGACGATGAGGACCTTCCGTCCCGGATACGATCCGAAGGACCGGATCAGCTCGCGCATCGCCTCCCATAGGTAGCTTCTGGCGCCTGGCTCGATCCAATCCACGGCTCTCCCGAAGCGCGCGCGATTCGTCGACCAGGGAGCGTGCAGCAGCAGGCGATGATCGAACGCGGCGAGCAGGACGGGATCCTCGCTCGGCAAGGATTCGACGTAGGCCCGCGCCGTGCGCCGCGCACTCTGCAGGCTGTCGACCATCGCGGGGCCGGCGTCCACGAGCAGTGCGTGCATCGCCACGAGCGGCAGAGGATCGAGGTAGGTGACGCCCACGCTCTCACCGTCCTCGCGAATCTCGATCGCGCTCAGCAGTAGATCGGCACACCCTCCCGGACGCTCGTCGTGCAGGCGCACCGGCACGGACACGAGACGGGCCTGAACGCGCTCCTCGACGGCTGGCACGGGTGGCGTGGCCGCCGCCGCCAGAAGGGTCGTCGCGAGGATCGTCTCGAGGAGCACCCCGGAGCCCTCGCTAGGGTCTCCGCCCCTCGGGCAGCACGAGCTCGTTCGCCTTCTCGCTCGACAGGTGCGCGGGAGTACCGGCATCCCAGCGCGGAATGGGCGCCTTGTTCGGCGGGTAGAGCGACTCGAGCGGCCCCCACACCTTGTCCACGCGATCGTGGAACAGATCGCCGATCAGCAGGTCGGTGAGCGTGCCGCGCAGCTCGGGATACTGCCGGACCATGTTGCCGAAGCTGAATCCGCCGTAGTACTCGCAGACCAGACGCCGCATGCGATCGACGCCTTCGTTGAACAGCGGCCCCCACTGGCCCAGCTGCGCGGCGGAGGTGTCCCCTTTCCCGATGCCCTCGACGATCGCGTCGGCCGCGAACTCGCCCGAGCGGAGCGCGAGCAACACGCCGGACGAGTACAGCGGATCGAGAAAGCCGAACGCGTCGCCCACTAGCACCCAGCCGTTGCCGGACACCTGGTTCGACCGATACGAGTAGTCCTTGGTCGCGAAATGCCCGGTCACGCGCTTGGCCTGCGCCACGCGCTCCTTCACGCCGGGACAGCGCTCGACCTCTTCCTCGTAGGTTTGCGGGTAGTTCTGCCGTCCCTTGAACAGATAGTCGTACGGGCCCACCACACCGACGCTGACGACGTCGTCGTGCAGCGGAATGTACCAGAACCAGCCGTCCTTGCCGGGTGTCTGGATGACCAGCGTCGCGCCTTCGTTCCGCCCCGAATCGCGATACGCCCCTTGCCAGTAGGTCCAGATGGCGCCCTTGTTCAGCACGGGATCCCACACGCGCAGCCGCAGCCGGTTCATCAGCAGGCCGTTCTGCCCGCTGGCATCGACCACGACGCGCGCGTGCACGTCGCGGGTCGATCCGTCCTCGTTCTGGATCCGCACGCCCACCGCGCGGTCGCCGTCGAACAGCACGTCTCGCACCCGCACGCCCTCGTGCACGTCCACGCCGTGCTCGCGCGCGTTCTCGAGCATCAGCTGGTCGAACTCGCTGCGCACGACCTGCCAGGTCTGCGAGCACTCGTGCGGCTTGTTGTCCCAGAAGTAGAACGGCGCCGATTCCTTGCCCAGCGAGTTCACGAACTGCACGCTGTACTTCTTGACGAAACGGCTCTGCTGCATCTTGGGCAGCATGTCGAGCCGCCGCAGCACCCAGTAGGTTTCGGGGATCAGCGACTCGCCGATGTGGAATCGCGGGAAGCGCTCCCGCTCGAACAGCTGCACGCGCACGCCCCGCTGGGCGAGCAGCGTCGAGACCGTCGACCCCGCGGGTCCTCCTCCGATGACGACGACATCCGGTGTACCTGCCATGTCCGCGCTCATGCCTCCACCACGAAGTGCCCCTCGGGACGGACTAGTCTAGTGCTCGCGCTCGCGACTCGCCGGTCCGTCCAGAACGAGTCTTTCCGTGCGAAACTGGGGCATGCGCAAGGGCCGGGTCGTTCTCGGCGTGTTCGCCGGGCTCGCGGCGCTGCTCGCCGCGGGGTGGTTTCTCTCCTGGCCCTCGCCACCGTTCTACGAGCCGGCCGGACCGGTCGCCCTGTCCGCCCCGGTGCTGACCCAGGAGCAGTACGGCGCCGTGCACGAGCAGTTCGCCCGGCCGTACGTCGTCGAGTGCTCGGCCGGGACGGGTCGAGTCGTGCTCTTCGGCTCGGCGCACACCCGCGATCCGAACGATCCCCAGCTAGCCGAGATCGAGCGGCGCTTCACCGAGCTCGAGCCGACCGTGGCGCTGGTCGAAGGCCGCCCCGGCGCGCCGCTCGCCGCGTTGCGCGATCCCGTGGCGCAGTTCGGCGAGATGGGCGCCGTGCTGGCCCTGGGGCGCAGGTTGGGAGCGCGGATCTACAGCTGGGAGCCGTCGCGCGCGGCCGAGGTGGCGGCGCAGCTCGAGCGTTTTCCGGCCGAGCGCGTCGCGCTGTACTACGTGCTGAGGCCCTACGTCAGCGAGCGCCGCTTCGGGCGCCCCGACGATCCCGACGCGAAGCTCGAGGCGACCCGTGGCGAGCGCACGCGCTGGAAGGGTCTCGAGGGCACGCTGCCCTCGGTCGCCGCGGTCGACGAGCTGTGGCACCGGGACTTCGCGGGATTGCCCGACTGGCGCGACACCTCGGACGAGCGCGGCTGGCCCGGGTACCTGCAGGAGATCGCGAATGCCTCGAACGAGATCCGCGACGAGCACTTTGCGCGCGTCGTGATCGACCTGCTGACCCGCGGCGAGCGCGTGTTCGCCGTGGCCGGCTCGTCCCATTCGGTCAAACTCGAGCCGGCGCTGCTCGCTGCCTGCGGCGAGAGCTTCGCGGGCACGCTGGCGAGCGACGGCCGGCGTCTGCCGCCCGGCTGAGCGCGCGGCGCGGCGGTCAGGTCTTTCCGGCCACGTCGTAGCAGTACAACGTGTCCTGCTCGCGCAGGTACAGCTTTCCGCCCGAGACCACCGGGTGGGCCCAGCTCGGCTTGCTCACCCCGGGGATCTCGAACGAGCCGAGTTCCTTGTACTCCGTCGGCGTCGCCTGGACGAGCACCATCAGCCCGTTCTGGTAGCGCAGGTACAGCTTCCCGTCGGCGAACGTGATCGCGGCCGAGCCCTGCCCGGCGTTGCGGATCGGGCCCCAGGCCAGCTTGCCCGTCGCCAGGTCGAGCGCCACGGGGAGGCCCTTGTTGTGGCCCGTGCCGGTGTAGACGTGTCCGCCGTGCAGGATCATCCCGCCGTGGTGGTTTTGCAGCGTGTCCGCCGCGAGGAAGTACAGCTCGTGTGCCGCGAGCGTCTCGCCGTCCTTGCGGATCTCGAGCAGCGCGGCGCCTGCGCCGTAGGCGGTCGAGGCGAACACGCGATTGCCGTCGACGAGCGGCGTCGGGATGTTGGCCACGTCGTTGGCGATGCGGGTGTAGCTCCACAGCAGCTTGCCCGTCGCCGCGTCGACACCGATCAGGCCGCGGCCGATGAGCTGGACGTATTGCCGCACCCCCGCGGCGTTCGACACGACGACGGAGGAGTAGCCCGCGCCGTCGACGCCCTTGCCGCCGAGATCGGGCAGCGCCGTGCGCCAGACCTCCTTGCCCGTCGCGGCCTCGAGCGCGACGAGCGCCGCGTCCTTCGCGCCCGGCGTGACGATCACTCGGTTGCCGTCGAGGAGCGGCGACTCGCTGAACTTCCAGTCGGTCCGACCGCCGGCCTTCATCACGACGCCGCCGAACGCCTTGGGGAGGCTCTGCTGCCAGACGATGCTCCCGTCCTTGGCCGCGAGACAGGCCAGGTTCCCGTCCGTTCCGACCACGTACACGCGGCCGTCGGCCACGCTGGGCGTGCCGCGCGGTCCGAGGAACTCGTCGTTCCACGCGGTGCCGATGCGCGTCTTCCAGACGACCGCGCCGCCGTCCTTGGCCAGCGCGACCGCGTACTGGCCGTCCTCGAAGTCGCCCATCGTGTACAGCCGGTCGCCGACGACGGCGACGCTCGAGAAGCCGGTCCCCATGCCGGCGGCCTTCCAGGCCAGAGGCGGTCCGCCCGCGGGCCAGCTCGCGAGCAGCCCGGTTTCTGCCGACTTCCCGTCGCGGTTCGGCCCGCGCCAGCCGGGCCAGTCGGCGGACCGGGCGGGTAGGGTCGAGAGGGCGATAGCGACGACGGTCACGACGACGACGGCGAGCGAACGCGGATGGCGCATCGGGTTCCTCCTCGAGACCGACCATTCTCCCGCGACTTTGGTTCGGCCGCACCTGGCCGGCAAAGGTGGTACGCTCGACCGCACCGCACATGACCAGGCAGCAACTCGAACTCTGGCTCACGGCCTACGGCCGAGCCTGGATGAACCGGGACCCCGAGGCCGCCGCACGTCTCTTTTCCGAGGACGTGACCTACCACGAGACCCCGTTTGCGGAACCGGCGCGGGGCATCGAGGGAGTTCGGAGCTACTGGGCCGAGAACACGACCGTGCAGCGGGACGTGAGATTCCGCCACGAAGTTCTGGCCCTCGAGGGGCACCGCGGGATCGCCCGCTGGTGGGCCGAGTACGTGAGACCGACCACGGGAGTCCGTGCGAAGCTCGACGGGCTGTTCGTGCTCGAGTTCGCGGAGGACGGCCGATGCCGACGGCTCGAGGAATGGTGGCACAGGATCGAGTCGGGCCCGTGAGCGTCACGAATCGCGACACGCAGCCGGCGTCGTAGAGCGCGATCCGTAAGGCGGCTTACCGTTTCGAAAGCGGCCACGCCGCCGAACGATTCTAAGGTGAGAAGAGACTCGAAGACCGCTTGACTGGATCGACGCGCGCTCCCGATATTAAGCACGAGCACGGAACCACAAGACCGCCCGGAGCAACGAGACATGGAACCCGCGACCCGTTGGCGCCTCGCCAAGTTCCCGGACGAGCAGCGGCGAGCGGAGTTCGTCGAGCACGCGCACGCGATGGCGCTCGACGGCCTCGAGGTCGAGGTGCTCGAAGGCAACGGGCGCGTGCGCTTCCGCGCGCCCGCGCGCTACGAGGTCGGCCTGGCCGGCATGATCACGGCGCACGGCGGCAAGGTCCTACCGTCCCCCGACGTGACCGAGCCCATGCAGATCGCCCAGGTGCACTGAGCGGGCGGGCGGCGAGCTCGATTCAACCCCTGGCTCCCTGTTCTGCGGACCGAGGCCATCGATCCACGTCGCCAAGAGCGTCCGTAATCCGAACCCGGACGCGACGAGCCCGTCTGACGGCAGCGGCAACTGCAACGGCGGAACGGGATCCGGATCGTCGATGAGGCTGGAACCGGGGTGATCCTCGTCGTTCGAGACGTGGACGACCGTGTTCGTCCCACGCACATCGGATGTAGCGAAGGCGGCGAGGCTCGTCAATAGCAACGCGGACGGTAGCGCTCGGCAACAACGGATCACGACGCACCTCCAGTTCGTCTCGCGCTTGCAGCTCAGTCCAGTGCCTGGCTTCGGATCCTCCCACGGGCGAAGAAATCTCGGTCCTCGAAGGTCGTGTATTCCTCGGATAGCGGTGTGCCCCAGAGCTGCCCGGGCTCCTGCTCGACCCATGCCATGGAGTCCACGGCATCGATCCACTCGGCCCAGAGCGTATCCCCCTGGCTGTGGATCTCCGGCCACAGCGCGTCACCGAACCACGACGTTCCCAAGAGCGCTCCGGCTGTCCAAGAGCCTTGCGAGCGCGTTGCCAGCAGTACGTAGTACGGCGGTCCGTCGCCGATCGCCGCTTCATAGACGACGTGCAGAGTCCCGGCATGGAAGGTGGCCGAGGGCCGCGCGGCGAACTCTCCCGGCGCCGAGACGTTGATCGGGGTGCTCCAAGACGAGAGGTCGGAGGGCGCCTGAACGTGCACGGCACGCGAAGCCGGCACCGGAGGCGAGGCCAGAACCCAATACACGACGTGCACCGTCCCGTCCGTGGGGTCAACCGCGATCGATGGGTCGAGCTCGGCCTCCGGGGATCCAGCGATGACAGTCGGCTCGGTCCACGCGCCTCCAACGAAGCGACTGACGACGACGTCGTAGTCTGAATTCGTGTGGCGCGACCAGACCACGATTGGAACGCCAGTCGTCGGGTGGTCGATCATGCGCGGCTCGCCATCGCCCCGTGCTGCACCGTCGGCGTTGAGTACGACCCGCATCCCGAAGCTCGTTGTCGAGAGTGGGATCCATGCAGATGGCACGGGATTCGGATCTTCCTGAATCGAGAAGACGTACCCGTCCGGATCCCCGCTCGAGACATGAACGCACCCGACTTCAGCGCGGGTCGACCCCGTCAGGAGCAGCAACGTAAGAACCATGGGACAAACGACGCTCGAGAGTCGACAACGGGAGCTCATCACTCACCTCCCGCTAGCTCGGTGCGAACGAGAGCGGCCTCAGGGAGATCGGCGTCCACCCGCGCCAAATAGGCGCGCAGCGTGCGCTCGTGTTGGGACGCCAACGCCGGGTCGTTGCGGCGCCGCGCGATTTCCCGCAAGTAGTAGCAGTTTCGGAACACGACCGAATAGAACTCTCTCGACCGCGCGATGACGTTCGACCGTAGCGCGTAGCTCTCCGCCGCAGCGAGGTCGTTCTTGCGGAACGTGATGAGAGCCAAGTTGCTCAGACCGAGCGCCCGGAGACGATCGAACCCGCCTTCCTCGGCGATCCCGACGGCGGTCCGGGCATGCGGCGTCGCCTCGTCCAACCGATTCAACTGGATGAGCGAGTCCGCCAGGTTCAGCCGTGCGATGCAAGCCTCGAACACGTTCCGTGAGCCGAGGTGAAGCTCGATCGCGCTCTCGTAGGTCGCCACGGCTCGCTCGTGGAGGCCCATGGATGCCTGGATCCGGCCTCGCACCGAACGGTGGAACGCCTTGATTCTGAGCTCGTGGGCTTCGGTCTCGAGCTCCGTCTCGATCTGGTCGAGGGCCATCTCGGCGATCGGGAATCGCTTGAGCCGATAACAGCAGTTCGCGAAGTTCAGCATCGTGAGCACGCGTTGCTCCGCGTCGATTACGGTTCCGAGGAGCTGCTCGCAGCGGACTTTCGCGAGCTCGTACCGTTCCAGGTGGATCAGGAAGTTGATCTCGTGGATACGGAGATTCCCGACCAGCTTCGGGTCCACGTGGCCTTCGGAGCCGAACCGTTCGATGACGGCCGAAATGAACGGGATGCCGGCCGAGTAGTTGCCTTGGAGCATGAGCTGCTCGATGTAGCGCAGCGCGTCCTGCGGTGTGGCAGGAGCCGAGCCGGCGGGCGCCACCTCCCGCAGCAGATCCACCTCGAACCGCTCGGCGAGCGCCGCGATCGGGATTCCGTACACGTGGCTGAGCGCGAACATCTTGCCGAAGCTGGGCACGGCCGCTCCGTTCTCGATGCGCGACAGGTGGGACTTCGTGACCGGGTCCGGATAGCCGCCGGTCAGCTCCTCCACAGCGTCGAGGGACAGCTTCCGATCTTCGCGCACGCCACGGAGGTACTGGCCAAACCGCCTCCGATCGGCGACGGTCGGTTCTCCCATGGTCCCCCCTCTCGGTGGGTCGCCGGCGGCGCCGAGCAGCGTCTCCGGGCGGCAACCGCAACCCGACCCCTTCTCGTAACCAGGAATAGACCGCGAGGGTGGTTTGTTGTGTCA